>OJGO01000538.1_pt1 | contig 12586 bp, 7 predicted proteins | sample 1594871 | NCBI WGS metagenome assembly OJGO01 (sample SAMN05416798, study PRJEB24817) | seawater metagenome | isolation source: Sea water | place: Canada:Atlantic | collected 2013-07 | reverse complement strand
TCTACACACTGCATATCGTCGGCAGCGTCAGATGTGTATAAGAGACAGCTACAATTGCCGGCTCAAGGCTACTGTAGGTAACCTCGATAGCGGCCTTGCCTGCTTCGTCCAGGACCCCCTCACCAATAACCTCACTATAATTGGCTCCATAGATTTTAACGGTGGCATTGGTGATACGCCCCAGAGAAGCCGAGACAGTCACGGTTTCAGACAACGTACTACCATTACTTCCTCCACCGGGATTGCCCCCACCCGGGCCGCCAGTAGTAGCGGAGGAAGATCCCCCGCCGCCACCGCCACAGGCAGAAAGCGTTGCGCCCAGAAAAAGAACAGCATATTTATTTAATCTCGAACTCATACATCCCCACATATATCTTTGGTTATCGCTTCCATGGCAAATCTCCCAGCTTGGGGAGATCAAACCGTGAGAGGGTACAGAAAGGGCGACGTGGGGAAACTGGGGGCATTGAAAATATGTCGACTGGTCTTAATATTTACGACATCCGCCATCTAAGCGTAAGAGATCTCTTACGCTTAGATGGCAATGCCAGAAACCGGAAAAAAACAGAAAAGGAATACATCAACCAAGGACGCCAGGCGATCCAAAACCTATTAGCGGCGACACCCGTCGCCTTGGTCAGAAAAATGGTCTCTGTAGACCAATGGGATCGCACAAATTGGCAAGCACTTCGGTTGCGGACAATCAACCGTAAATCGGTAGGTTAAAGCCTTTCGGGGGAAATGGGAGAGCTGATCCCCATTGTTCCCAAGCCAGAGGGATCCCCCAAAGCTGTTGTCGGTGCCAGCATGCGGAAATTAGTGCACCTGATATATGGAGTCATTAAATCCGGGATGCCATTTAATGCGGAAATTGCAATGAACGGGCTTGACCATCAAGAGGGTATCTGACCCTTATTGCGTTTATTTTTACCCCTTTGACTTAACTATTTACCAAGCACCTCCATCATCAATTCAGCTAACTTTTTATCCGACGCTCCAGCATTTGATAGATTTTCAAAAGGCAATTTTTTCAGTTTACCCCAAGTATAATCTATCCATTTCTCTGAAGCTTCTGGCCTCTCTTGACCACCAGATTGATTGAGAACCTCATAACAACAAACACTTAATGTATCTCGTGAGTATGAAGCGCCATTAGCACTAACTTTGTTTATTACGCAGCGCGCCAGTTTCAAATCTAGTTCACTCATTTCTTATCCCAATCTTTAACTATCCAACTTTCTGAAAAGCTATTTGTTGTACCTAAAAATTGCCTATACCCACCAGATCCATGATTTGGATAAGAATTCGTAAAATACTCTCTCCCAAATCTTTGGGTATCCCACATTGGCCTAGGCACTTGAGGACTTACTATTTCTGACACAGGAATTCTTAATAATGTCTGTGGTTTATTCGGTAGCTGCGCACCCGATTTATGAATTAATGGGTTTCGCCCACCTTCCAAACGGGGCCCGGGGCCAGGTCTCCCATTTCCCACACAGGCCATCCGAAATATCCCCAAGCAACAATCAACATTGGCTGATATCTCTTATCCTAACTAGACCGCACTATCACCTAAAAACCTTGGGAGATAGGAATGGCTCGGCCGATACGCCTCGAATTCTCTGGTGCTTTATATCATGTAACCGCCCGCGGCAATGCGAGGCAGGATATTTATGTCGATGACAAGGATCGACGTTATTTTCTCGAAACCCTTTCCTACTGCACCAAAACCTATCACTGGCAATGTCATGCCTATTGCCTGATGAGTAACCACTACCATCTTCTTATCGAAACCGGCGATGCTAATTTGTCAAAAGGAATGCGGCATTTAAACGGTGTCTATGCTCAATATTTCAACACACGCCATAAGCGTGTAGGCCATCTTCTACAAGGTAGATTCAAGGCAATCTTGGTAGAGAAGGAAAGCTACTTACTCGAATTGGCGCGTTATATTGTCTTGAATCCCATACGCGCACGCATGCTTCACTCTGCTTCTGGGTGGCCCTGGAGCAGCTATCGCCCTACTGCTGGGTTGGCTGAAATCCCTCCCTGCCTGACAACCGAATGGATATTGCAAGCTTTCAGCGACAACCTGAAGAGCTCTCGCACAGGCTACGAGCAGTTTATTGCCGAAGGCAGCAACCAGCCATCTCCCTGGGAGAAACTGCGCAACCAAATTTATCTTGGCTCAGACCAGTTTATTGAAGCGGCACAGCGCCACCTTGAGCCCAACAGGAAACTAACTGAAACCCCAAGACCACAACGACTAAAGCCGATTAAACCCCTGTCTCACTACCAAGAAACATACAAAAATCGGAATCAAGCCATGGCTCGCGCATGGCTTGATGGGCATTACTCACTGTCCCAAATTGGCGAGCACTTCGGCTGCGGGCGATCAACCGTAAACCGAGCGGTTAAAGCCTTTCGTGGGAAATGGGAGACCTGACCCTTATTGCGTTTGCAGATTGGGCCTAACTAAAGATTGCTAGCCGACCAACAAGCAATCAAGTCTTTGAACGCATCCTTTTCAGTCACATGAAGAGATAGCGTATCTAGTATATCCGCCACCTCGGGTTTGCTAATTACAGTACTGTTAAGCTGGTTCCAGGCACGCTCATATTGGCTAGCTGATATTAGCCCTCTAATTTCAGCCACTCCCGAAGTTTCCATTAACCATTCTGGAGCACCAAACTCTTCTCCTTTCCCGATAACTGGAGGCAAATCCTTTTTAAAAATATTTAGCTTGGCTAAATCCGATACAACTTCACAATCAGAGAAAATATTCTCTACATCATCTGCAGCGCAAAAACCAATTGATTCAGAAAAACGTCCAACTTCATCAGGGGCAGGGACGTTACATAAAAAGTCAAAAACCATCCATGCTTTTAACTGCTCCAAACTTCGTGCTATTTCAACAAAAAAAAAGTCCTCCACGAAGAATTGAACAAAGGTATCTCGCCGACCACCAAACCAATCTTTAGCAATACCAATATAACCAGGCCAATCTGGATCACTCCATAACGGTATCAAAACCGGAGGGAACCCGTATATTGGATCTGCCGGTGCATGAATAGAGTGTTTTGGCACCTCAACCAACCCTTTAGCTATATTTACAATCTCATGTGAATAGCCATGTTTAGATAAAAACTCTATATATCCCATGCTCACCCCTAATTAATCAAAATACTCTGGCGGTAATGGATAGAAGCTAGACTCAAACTTCAGCTCACTTGCAGGAATAATTGGCCCATTGTAATCGAATCCATTACCGGCCCCCAAATTCAAGTGCATACTGTCGTGCTGAATTTTACTATTGGTAGGAAACAAGTTTCGAGGATCAAAGACTTGATCCGAAAACGTCGTTTTATTGAAATTCCAATGATGGATATCACCCGCCGGAATTTCGATACCTACCCTGCCTGCACCGCGACTGTAATAATCTCGAACAGTTTTGAATGCATTACTCAATTCTTTTCCGTTTGGGGTTCCTCCTTGCTCAACAATCTGCAAGTACTTCTGATAAGCGTTCCGTCTACCACCCCATGAAGATGCATTCTGCAAAGATTCAGTCCATAAAGAATGGAGTTTTGGATCACTAGCTATAGAGCTAACACCGAAGTCTTCAGGTATAAATCGCCCTTCAGACATTCGGGCAATTGCCGTTGCTTCATTGTCTGGAACAACAAACTCCGGATACATCGTAGCCGCATCAACACCATCCCCACGCAGCCAAGAACTGAGCCCACTCGACACACCACCCGACTCAGGCATGCCCCGGAACAAATTAACACCTGACTTACCAAGTCTCCACACTCCGGTCGCAACAATTTCAGTGGCCTTTTCCCCAGAGAACCACAATGCTAACTCCACTTCCGGAGCAAACTGGTCGGCTGAGCCGTTGGTTGTCAGGTACTGTTTATTCAGACCTTGGAAATACAGATCTGTTTGCCGGGTCAGGCTGGCGTTCGTGGCCCCAAGGTTCAGGATGTCTGCACTGTCGCCCAACCCCCAGCCCATGCCCTCGCTATCGTAGCCTGGGAAAACGCCACCCTGGGCGTAGATGTTGTCAGCGTTGAACTGCCCTTCTGTGACAGCCAAAAAGCGCAGCGGGTCACCGGCTGCCATGATGGTGTTACCATCAGCGTCACGGATCAGGCCGCCGCCCATCTGGTCCAGAGCATCGCCGACAAGTTGCACCCTGTCCATTAGACCTGCAACGTCTTCTCCCTCGAAGCCACTCATGAAAGCCGCATTGGAGCCCGATTCAGGGTCTGCCGCTGCCTGAAGTATCTCTTCTAGTGTGTCGCCGAGCTTATCATTCGCGTTACGGCCCACTCGCGCCTGAGCCATGGCAATCATCAAAGGCCTGAGCGTGCCCCGCTCGTAATTCAGCTCCCTCTCCAATTGCTCCGCACGCTTTTCCAAGGCGGCCACCTCATCGGCATGGAGCTGTCGGTTGTAAGTATCTGCTTGCTTGGCGATCCAGGCACCATCGTTAACATCGCCGTCCGTCGCTAAAGCCCCTGTCAGGCCCGCCAGCTGGGCTCCAGCAATACGCCAATCATTCTTGTACTTGTCTCCTCCAAGCGCACCAGCTGCACCATCGAGTGGATCTGACAAAATCTGATTCAGGCCTGCTCCAGCTGCGCCGGTAGCAAAGTCACCGCTGGTAATCTCTGTGACAACCCCGCCAGCCAGGGCATGCATAGAAGTTCGCCCCAAGCCTCCTTCTGCAAATAACTGATAACCATTTAGGTTTTTATTATCCAGTTGGTGATCTGCCAGCTTATTGGCCCAGGTTCCTACCTGATTAAACACTACCGCCGACAAGACATTATTACCCTGGCTTTCCAAATTGCTATTCAGCGCATCGGTAAAACTCGTTCCATAAACGCTACTGCTAACACCCGCACTTACCCCTGCCTGCGCCGCATTATGTAAAGTAAACCCGGCAATACCCTTGGGATCCCCTAGATCAAAGCCCTTTGTGATGTTATTAACGCTGTCAGTAGTACCTCCAAATACATAATCGACACCACTCATCAAACCAGCAGTAATACCTGAAACGGCAAGCCCCTGATAAGTTTCAGAATGATCCAGGCTGTCCAACGTTGCCCCCATATCACCCTGATTATTAATTAATGCGGAAGTGGTTGTCGTTGCCGCACCCGTAATCACAGCACCAGTCGCGCCAGCGGCAGCAGCGCCCAAACCAGAGGCAGCTACGCCTCCAGCAGCAGTAAAACCGGCGCCCGCGACCCCATTAACGACCGCAGCCCCAGCCCCAGCCGTCAACACCGTAACCACAATCGCCACCACCAAGGCACTGGCCGCGCCCATGCTCTGGCTGCTGTAGTCCCAGCTATCGTGCATTTCCTGAACGCGCTGCCAGTCCACATTGCCATTGGCGTCCGCCTCTTTCAGCCAGGCCAGGTCAGGGTTGTTGGCGACCATGCCATCAATCAGCTGGCTAACGGATTGCTGATCCATGTCCTTAATGTCGATGGTCATACCTTCGGCGGCGTCGATGGCCAGGTTGCCCTGGGCCACGATGGCCGTTTGCAGCAGGGTTTCATCGACCTGCCCCTCACCGGACATCTTGTTCCAGGCCAGATCACCCTGACTACGCTCATGGGTTTCCCGGTAAAGATCCTTTACGGATTCAAAGGTGATGTGGCCGCCGCTGACGATGCTGATATCACCGCCGCTTTCCAGGCGCGCTGCCTGGTAGTGCTGGTCGCCTTCACTGTTAATCGACAGGTCTCCGCCTGATTCCAGCGACGTGGTGACGTTAGTGACACTCTGTATCTCATCTTTCTTGTGACTTTTGGCGCCGTAATCACCGTCCTTGTCACTTTCATACAGGTGATAGTCGGAGTTTTGTGCCGCCAACAGGGCAATATCACCGCCGGCACTCAGCGACATGTCACCGCCACTTTGTAGCTTGGCCGCGATGGCAATCAAATCACCACCGGCATCCAACTGAAGGTCTCCACCGGCGGTCAGGGCACTTTGCTGCTGCCTGACGGTATGGTTGGTGATTTGCTTCTCTTCTTCGCTATCCTCGTAGTGGTAGTTCTCATAGTCTTCATTCGCTGCCGCGCGAATCAGGATGTCCCCCTCAAGAGCTGACAACTGAATATTATTGCCTGCGGTTATATTGGAGGCAGTAATGCCAATGCTATTGCCGGCTGTCGCCATGACATTCATGGTGGCTTCGATGCTGCTGGCCAACTGCCGTACCTGGCTGTACTGGTAATCGCCCCCAGCATGCTGGCCGTCGAAACCTTCCCTGACTGCCAGGCTCTCAATCTGGATATTGCCTGCAGCCTGCATGCCGACATTCTCGCCAGCGATACGGCTACCCGTGACAACAATATGCTCGCCGGCATTGAGGGTGACATCCCCTACACCTTCGATTTGACTGGCGTCACCGTATTCCGTGCGCCAATAATCGTCGCCACCCCGGGTTTCTTCGATATATTCAGCATCGACTTCATTGATAATGCTGCCCTGACTTTGCAGGACCACATCCCGGCCCTGAATACTGGCGCTCTGGTTCTTGATATCCCCCTGGCTATCAACCAGCATCAAGCCACCTGACTGCATGGTGCCCTGGTTATTTACCACGCCTTTATCACCCGCTATCACTGTCATGTCCTGTCGTGCGGCAATAACACCACTATTGCCCACACCATCAGCTTCGAGGTGGATACTGTTACCCGATATCACTGATCCTTCTTGTGTCAGATTCGCGCTGCCGGGAGCCAGATACAACACAGGGACAAGCACCTTGTGGCCTGCCACATTCTGTTCTTCCATCCAGACGATATCGTGCTGCAAAGCGTTGACCTGATCGCTATTAAGGCTCACACCCACAGACAACTCCAGCGACTCCGCCGATGCCACGGCATTCTCCATTAGCCAGCTGAACTGGTCTTGATCACTCTCGAAGTCAGGATCAAGGAAACGGGTGCCTGTCGCCGCGATAACGGCATCTCGAATCAAACTGGTTTCGTAATAACTGTCACCAAGGCGTTTGGTGGTGACATTGGGAGTCAACCCGAGGCGATCTATCAGATAAGCGGAGCCAAGAAACCCATCCAGGCTTGCAAACAGCGGGTTGGTTTCGATCAAGTAGGGGTGGTTCGGGTCCAAATTTAAAGAGAACAGGCTGTTGTGACGCTCCAACAGCTCCAGCGTTCTGGACGTGATGGTATTAATAACGCGGGCAATATCGCTACCACCCCAATCAACGTATTCTTCCGGTGCCTCTACTTCACTACCAGAGTCAGCATCACCTGAACCCGGGCTCTCTTCTTCCGCCACATATTCATCTTCGTCAAACTCAAAGCCATCGTCATCACGGGTGCGTTCTGCATTTTCGATCTTGTCTTTAAGGCTGCCTGTGACATTTCCACCAGCAGCAATCACGCTATTAATGACTGTCGGGTTACCGTTTTCATCCAGAAGATCGACGGTTTTTTCCCTATAACCGTTATAGTCCCACGGCCGCCAGCCCGGATCAGGCTCGTGCTTGAAGTTATGCCAATGTTTCCAGCCCCAACGAACATTGAAATGACGCTGTAGTCTGAAGCTTTCATTGAGCAAGCTATCGCCTTCCAGGTGCATATTTCCGGCGGATGCCAAAGTGCTATAGCGGTTATCAATGATATCGCCGTAAATCACCAGGTTATTGCCTGCGGAAATCAGTGAAGGCGAGTTGTCCGAATCCGGATCGACAATATCGTCATAACGGTTACCACTAAACTGGTAGTACTTTACATAATTGTTATCACAGGATTCCCCGCCTGATCGCCAGTCAAAACGACCATCTCCACAGGCTGACTGCCAGACATTGAGTGTACCCATGTGATCCGACAAACGTGCTTTAACCTTACCCAGTAACTGGCTGTACTTGTCAGGGTCCAGATCTTTGATAATTTGCGTAACTCGACTGATGATCCACATGGTTTCACCCAAAGGGTTCTTGGCTCCACCAACATAAATAGCGCTTGATTCACTATGGCCGGAATAGGCATATAAATTAAATCTACCAACCTGCTCCCTATTTCCAACCAGCACTTTACGAATTTTATTTATTTGAGCATTTGAAAGCCCAGCCCCAAGAGAACTGTTGAGGTAACTTGTGTATTGGGTTAACCAATAGTCTACCGAAGCATGTCGCTGGCTCGCCGAAGAAGAGTAAAGAGGAATTTTATAAACATTGGGATCAAAGAAAAAAGCCCAGTCATCCTTGCTCATTTCAGCATTATCTGCCATGAGCTTAATGACATCATTCAGAGGATCATCATCCTGCAGGGCCAGCCAGTTTGCCTCCAGCAAATCTTCTGCCGTAACGTTATAATCTTTGGAAAGGTTAATTTCCCGGCTATTGTCCAGATGGCGGGTAAAAATCGTTATATCCCCATTCATGGAGACAATTTCGCCCTGGTCATTTCTTACCTTGTTATTTTTTGCGGCATCAATGGCTTGCGCTTCTTCCTCTTCCGTCATTCCCTCCATCAGATCAGGGTAGGCCGCACCGATATAAATACTTCCCAGCGACTGAATACTGGATGCATCGTTGGTCAATGTATCCGAAACCAGCAGCTCCATATTTTTTCCGGAGCCAATCAGTGCACCACCCTGGTTATTCAGGGTTTTGGACTGTAGTCTCAGCGTTTCTTCTGCCCCGATCACCCCATCGCCGTTGACAGCATCAACGCTTCTTTCATTGGTAATGTTTCGCGCGGCAACATCGAGCAGGTTTTTCCCGACAATATTTCCGGCATTGAATACCGTGTCGGTTGCGGTGATGCCTATCCCGTTCTGAGCGCGAAAAACACCGCCGCTGTTATTGATGACATTCTCGGCACTTATCGACAGGTTTTCTTCTGCGGTTACCAGCCCATTGTTTGTGATGTCACTGGAAGCACTCTCGACCACAGCATTTTCGCCTGCGACTATCTCACCCGCATTGACAATCTGTTGTTCGGCTTCAACCTGAACAGACTTTCCTGTTCTTATTGTTCCACTGTTTGCAACTGAACCTGCCGTAACGGCCATGGACTCATCCGCAAGTATGTCGCCCTGATTTTCTACCTGTGCCGCTATTGTCAAAGATACAGCCTTACCAGCGACTTCCCCCGCATTCACCAGGCTGTCACCGTTTACTGTCAGTGTTTCAGTAGCGTATAAGGCAGAGCCTTCATTAACTTGGGTTGCGCCTGAATCGACAGCCAGGTTCCGGGCGCTGACTTGTTCTGACTGTATCGCAAGCGCCTGGCTGGCTAGCGCCATCGTTTCGCCTGCCACCGTGCGCCCCCCCAGGGTAATATTCCCTGCACTGGCAAGCTGCATATTCTCAGTCGCACTGGCATCAGCAAAAACCACATTTCCCTTCGCCGACAGCACCATATCCCCATTCTGGGCCGCCACTGGCGCATCCAGCTTCACACCCACGCCCTCTTCATTGGCGATCAGCCGAATGCGGTTGGCGTACATGCCGCCCAGTGCACTGGAATCGATGGCAAAGCCCGGCTTGTTGGTGCCGGTGGTTTCATTCGAGGTGGCCAGGGTCTCGCGGTCTACCCGTTGCTGGCCGGTGACGATGTTCAGGGAGTCCGCGTGCAGCTCGCCGGCCACCTTGACGGAGCGGGCGATGAGGTCGAAGCGGTCGGTATTCGAACCGTTCAATCCGTTTTCGCCAATACCAATACGGCCACCCTGCACATCAAACCCCTGCAGCTCACCCCCTTCCATGATGGATTTACCGGTGGTCAGGGTGGCGTGGTTGGTATTGATAAAGCCACAACCGTTACAGCTGATGCCATTGGGGTTGGCCACCACCACATCGGCGCGGGCGCCGCCGACTTCGATATAGCCGCCCAGGTTGGACGGGTTCTGGCCGATGACTTCATTGAGAATCAGGCTGGCGGAGCCATTGTGCAGGTTCGGGTTGCCTTCGATGTAGCCACCCAGTTGGGTTTGCGTTACCTGCTGGCTGTTATTGAGAACAACGCCTTTGCTGCCTACGTTGAAATCGTTATAGAAATTCTGCGACACCCCTTTGCTGTTGGGGTTTTGAATATTGACCACGGGCACGCCATTGGCGGCTTCATCCATCGTCGGTCGCCCATTGGTGCCATGGGTGGGTGTGATGGGTTGTGCGGACAGCAGCATGGGCTGCCAAATCAGCAATAACGACAGCGTATACACCAGACCACGACGGACCGGCTTGGCGGAGGACTCAGAATTCGGCATAAAGTGAGGCATGGAGAGTGTACTCGCTGTCTGTCAGTTCCGTTGAATGCTGTTCCATGGGCCAGGAAATTTCGGTGGTGAGGCGCACCGAGCGGTAGCCCAACCGCACTCCGGCGGTGGTTGAATCTATGCGTGAAAAACCAAACTCGTTCTGATTGCCCGGCACCACTCCGGAGTCATAGGCGGCAAAAGGGATCACCGAGACAGGGCCGGTGATCGGCGGGTAACCATCGAACTGCACGCTGCCCGCCACGGCTGAATTCCCGTTCAGGGTAATACCCCGATACCCCCGAACCACTGAACTGGATGCCACCGAGAACCGTTCCGAGGGAAACAACACGTCGTTGGCATACTGTGCATTCAACCGTAATGACAGGGCGCCATATAACGGCTTTATAAAGCGATTGGCTGTAAGATATGTCTGATAGCGAGTGTGCGTTTTCTCTGCAATTGAGACGTCACCCGGAAGGTTCGTCGCCGGCCCCGTGCCCCAGCCTTCTTCCACGGTGACCGTGCCCGCCAGCTGAGTTCGCCCCCAAAGGTGTTTGGCATTGATGCGCCCACCCAGGGCTTTCAGCTGATAGGAACTCACCCGGATGACCGCATCGTCCAACAGGTTCTCGGTATCGGAGTAGGCGCCTAACAGCGAGAACGACAACCGGGAACGGTTGCTGCGATACAAAGTACGAGTGAGCTCAATACGGGAGGTATCGGTGGCGCCAGTGGTTTCAAAACGCTGGAAGATCCCCTGGATTTCGTTTTCATATTGTTGGCGGTTATAGCTCAACGCCAGGTTCCAGTAGCCCAGGCTAATGTCATAACTGAGCCCGGCCCCCCAGGCACGATCCGAAAATTCCGTATCCAGATCGCTATTCAGGGATAGAGAGATCCTGTCGGTGAGTCCGAAGGGGCTGCCCCAGTCCAGCCCCGCTTGAGCGGTGCCATGGGTAACATCCCCATAGTGCTCTTCATCCAGCACCAGGGTGCCCCGGTAGCGCCGTGGCCATTCCGCCTGACCCAGCACCACCGTGCCACCCTGTTCCTCCCCGGGCGCCAGATCCATCTTCGCGTCCAGATAGGGTAATCGCGCCAGGGTTTCCACCGCGTGCTCCAGATCACGCAGGTTGACCAGATCACCGGGCGACGCAGGCACCGCCCACTCCAGCACTCGCACAGGCATGCCCACGGCCTCGAAGGACTCCACACGACCGGCCACCACCAGAAGCACCAGGGTGCCGGAAGCGATATCCTGTTCCGGAATCAATACACGGCTAGTGACATAACCTTTGTCGATCAACGCATTGGAAAGCACCGCCTGTAAGGCGCGAATGTCTTTCATTCCAATGCAGGTTCCTTCTACCGCATCGGCGGGCCGCCGAAACCAGCGACCAAAAGGAAGCGGAGCATCCCCCAACGTTTTGAGTTGAACCGATTCAATCTCAAAACAGCGGTCGGATGCACCAGAGCCTTCCGGAACAGGCATGCGTAGATCCGGCCCTTCGCCGGGCACCTGCATGTCTTCCAGCTGCTGCTGCTGACGCTGGCGCTCCTGCTCTTGCAGGCGGTCGAACATGCGTTGCTGGGAATTCGGGGCAGGAGCGGCCGTTACCGCCCCAACGCCTCCAATACCCACACAGAGACAGGCGGCGATAACGCCGTAACGAAACAACGGGTTTTCCCCCAACATGGCTATCCTTGCCGATTATCATCACACTGCCGCAGCGGGAAGGTTCATTGCCTTCTCGTAGTTGTGTATTGTGCTGCGGCGAATAAACAGGCGGCGAGTCTACACTCTCCCCTGACAAAACGGACTTGAGAGACAACACGGACGTGAACTTCATCACACTGATACCGGCACAAACTGCCCAACGGTTTTTCCTGGCCCTTTTTCTGGCTTTTTTTAGTACGGCAGTGCATTGCGACGTGCGCCAAGCCATCGCCCCGCTGACGGATCCATCCGCCAATTCTGACCATGCGGTTGAAGAGGCGCTCAAGGCCAGCAAGGCTCTGAAGCCAGCAGAACAACTGGTTTTACAGAACCGCCTGCGACTGCGGCAAGCCGCCATGATGATGATTAACAACCAGTTTAGTCAGGCCCGGGAAATCTTGAGCACAATAGAAACCGCCAGCCCCTCGGGCGCTCAGGCAGGCCTGTTGATGGCCGAAAGTTTTCGCCTGGAAAACAACACCGAGCAGGCAAAAAACTGGTTTCTACGCACGGCCCGGCACTTCCCTTACCGCCCGCAAACCCTTTCTGGCTTGATGAGCGCCGCCCACGACCAACGGACCACCTGTCTCTTATACACATCTGACGCTGCCG
>OJGO01000534.1_pt1 | contig 12618 bp, 10 predicted proteins | sample 1594871 | NCBI WGS metagenome assembly OJGO01 (sample SAMN05416798, study PRJEB24817) | seawater metagenome | isolation source: Sea water | place: Canada:Atlantic | collected 2013-07 | reverse complement strand
TCAATTCTCTATGGAATTCTCTCACTACATGCCTTGTCCTAACAACGTAGCTGAAGAAGTTATTGCAGAAGTTAAAGCAGAGAAAGCTGCTAAAGAAGCTGCTAGAAAATAATTAACACTTAATTGTTTTTGATAAAAGGATGCTTCGGCATCCTTTTTTATTGCCTGAAATTTGATAGTTAAGAATAAGGGTAATAATAAGAGCAAGAATGGTAGGGTATGAAGAAATACCAATGGAATTCACTCAACTAACAATACAAGTGCCTTGTCCTAGTATGTGCATACTCGATAGTTGAAGATGTTTCGCTGGAGTTAAAGCTGCTAACGGTTCCTAATTGAGTTGTAGGCCATGAGGCCAAAATCGCCGCCAACGCTGAATGGTAATTGGAGTGAGGTAACTCTGTTTATTACGCTTTATTAACCTGTGGAGTTGCCAGTGCTTAGGCGTTAGGTGAATAACAATATTGAGATAGTTAGGAATATTGAAATAGGTTATATGATGATTTGGTTGCAGCTGCTGTAATATCGTTAAGCATAAATTAATATCGCTATCGCTAATATCAGGCAAGTTAATAGATAAACAGGCTTGTGAGTCTAATTTACTGGTTAGCACCTCAAGCTGATTGACTATGCAATCAAAACCAAATTCTTGTGACTGGTAAACATCACAAATAATCCAATCAATATCGCTAGAATTTTGCTGTGCTAACCATGTCATGCCATCAGCGCAGATTATATCAAGATTAACTCGTTCAGGATTGAAGTATTGAGTAAAGCTTTTGATAACCTCTTGACTGTGTTCAACGGTGGTTAACATTATTTCTGGCGATAAATGCTGTAAAAATCGAGTGAGGTTTCCGCCACCTAACCCCAGTTCAATAATGCGTGCAGGCTTGGAAAATAGTAATGGTAAAAGTAAGGCTATCTGATGTGGTAGGGTTAATTGCCAAGGGTTACGTTGGTGCATTACACTTTGCACTACGTCACTAAATGCCATCCAACGATAAGAGTCATTTTCACTCACCGTTATTGCATCTTGTTGTTGGCTTAAATACACTAACCTCCCTTGGGCTAAGTGTTTCGCTAACTGCATAAGCCAATTCCTAAATTTAATGTTTTACCCATGATACTTCAAAATTCGAGTTTCAGGATACCAGATAGATTAATGATCAAGACGCATCTTTTTATTAAGGGTTTATTCAGGAGAATATGCTCCTGCATTCTCTAATAAGCTGCATCCATGCAGCGTCCTTAAAAATAGATGAAACGATGAACATTATTTTATCTGGCATCCCCGCAGGGCTGGTTTATAAAGGCTTTATGCTACGTTATTTATTTCGACAATAGAATAACTATTATCTTCAATCAATGTCTTGCCTAAAAGCGTTTCTAATTCCAGCTGAATCCTGAATTTTGAGGTAACATGGGTATATATATGAATAAGTGTAAGGATAGACAATGAATGTCTGCAGGTCACCAAAAACTGTTCCAGAGTTTGAACGATATTATCAACTACGTTGGCAAATACTGCGTAAGCCATGGGATCAGCCTTTAGGTAGTGAACGTGATGGTTTAGAGCAAGAAAGCATACATCGCATGATTATTGACGCTAATGATAATGTGCTTGCTGTGGGACGACTAGAAAAGTCTAGTCAATTTTCTGGTCAAATACGCTTTATGGCGGTAAGTAGCAAAACACAAGGGCAGGGTCTGGGACAGCAAATAATTGCAGCGCTGGAGCACCAGGCACAAAAATTAGGCATTACTGAAGTTACCTTGAATGCGCGAGAAGATGCGATAGGTTTTTACCAGAAACTGGGTTATAGCCTACAAGGTTTTTCGCATCTATTGTTTGATGAAATCAAGCACTTTACCATGAGTAAAATCTTAACTCATGCAAATAACCATCAACTACAAATATCAACAGCGCTGCAAGATGTTTGGCATGAGACTATTCCGCTCAGTAAAGCGATGAATATTCAAATTAGTTATTTTGATGGTAAAGAGCTCATTGCTCATTGTGATGGTGGTTTTAATAAAAACTTACATAACACTATGTTTGCCGGCAGTATTTATACTTTAGCCACATTATCCGGCTGGGGGTGGGTGTATTTGCAGTTGCAACAACAGCAATTAAAAGGCGATATTGTCTTGGCTAAGGCAGATATCAAATACCATGCACCGATAGCAGGCATTGGTTATGCAAAAGTTGTTGCTGAATCGGTTTCAGGTGACTTTACTCGACTAACCCTAGGAAAAAATGCCCGTGTTAATTTAACGGTTCACCTTTATAGTGGTGAAGATATTGCTGCTACCTTTACTGGAAGTTATGCGGTATTAGCGCCTAAACCTTAATTGAAACCCTAGCAATAAAAGAGATGAAAATATGAAAAAATATAGTCTATTAGTTGTTACGATAATATTTGGGCTAACCTCTGGATTGTTGAGTTTTTTAAGCTTTGCAGCGAGTGATGAACAAAATATAGACCTAGTATTAAATAACTTTCATCAGGCCGCCGCGGATGCCCAGGCAAAACCTTACTTTAATCTGCTTAGCCATGATGCAATTTTTTTGGGGACTGATGCGACTGAGCGCTGGAGCAAAGAAGAGTTTAAGGCTTTTGTCGTGCCATACTTTTCACAAGGTAAGGGCTGGCTATATACGCCTGTAGAACGAAATATCAGTGTGATTAAACAAGGGCAGGTAGCCTTTTTCGATGAGATACTCTTTAGTAAAAGTTACGGCACTTGTCGTGGCTCTGGCCTTTTAGTAAAAACCGATCAAGGCTGGAAAATATCCCAGTACAACTTATCAATCCCTATGCCTAATGGGTTAGCAAAAGCACTGGTTAAGCAGATAAAAACCTTTGAACAGAACAAGTAACATCACCACTTCAAATGAATAGATTGAGCAAAACAATGACTGACAACGTATTGAAGAATAAAGGAATCTACTCTGTAGGCATCATTGGATGTGGATGGTTGGGGAATGCATTAGCTTATCACTTGCAAGAGCAGGGCGTTGCAGTACTCGCCACACGCAGCAATGTTGAAAACACCGAACAATTAATTAACCAAGGTATTAATGCCGAAGTTTTATCCTTACCTGCAGAACAAGCCCTGTTAAATAGCCACGCCATTTTCAAACAACAATGTCTAGTGATCGCAATTACGCCACAATTTAGACAAGGTCGTGTTGATTATGCGGATAAAGTCCAACAGCTAGTTGAGTCAGCTAAAGCGAGTAACTATGTTGAGAAGATTATCTTATTAAGCAGCAGCGCAATATATAATGGTTTATCTGGGCAGGTAGCAGAAAATAGCATTCTAGATATGTCGGCTGATAAAGTCTCCTTATTAAATCAAGCTGAGCAAGCGGTACTTGCTTTTAATGGTCATGCTATTGATGCATCTAGCTTGCCAGATAATTTAAGACATAAAAAAGCTTATGTACTCAGGTTATCTGGTTTAGTTGGGCCAAAACGCCACCCTGGAAAATTTTTATTAAATGGCCGAATGTTAAAAAGCCCTCAAGCCATTGTTAACCTAATTCACCAACAAGATGCTGTTGGTCTTATTGAGGCATTATTACAAAGTGAGCTTTGTGGTGGTATTTTTAATGGCGTTAGTTCTACACAAGTAACGAAAAAACAATACTATCAAGCTGCGGCAAAAGCGTTGCAATTACCAACACCTATCTTTGATGAGAATGATCTAGTATTAGAAAATGATCCCAAGATCGTCTCGGGCAAGAAAACTCAGGCAGCATTGGCTTATGCATTTGTATATGATGATTTACTCACATGGCTTGAGCAAGCTGAGTAATTTTATTTTTATATCCAGATGATAATCCTCTTTTATCAACGTGATTATTGCACAGGGTGTCGGTGCTTTTGATATACTAGCGCCGATATTTATTGAAGAGCCAACTTTTGAAGTTATTCCCGACAAAATTTTTAATTCAACATCAAGCTAAACTGGTGTTCATTACCGTATGGGCCCATGTCACAATTTTAGATCTTTGTTTTGTGACTTATTCTGGGCCAGTATTTCTTTGGCAAAAAAGTTTGCAGCCTTACACATTATTTGTTCACTTAACGATCGCTTGTTTAACCTTATTTTTCTATTTTATTCTTAAAAATGTCTGTGCTCGTCTGCAAAAAAATAAAAGCACAAAAGCACTAAACTCGACTAAGGAGCCTTCATACTAATGCGTGTTGTACTAGCGCCTATGGAAGGCGTATTAGATCATTTAATGCGAGAGCTATTAACTCAAGTCGGCAGTTATGATCTTTGTGTTACTGAGTTTATTCGTATTGTTGACCAAGTCATATCAGACAACGCTTTTTATCGTTTTTGTCCCGAATTAAAAGAAGCGGGCGCATATGGCTGTACTACCAAAGCGGGAACACCGGTACGGGTGCAGTTACTTGGACAGCATCCTGAGTATATGGCTGAAAATGCCGCTAAAGTAGTTGAATTAGGCTCTAATGGCATTGATGTTAACTTTGGTTGCCCATCTAAAATGGTCAATAAAAATCAGGGCGGTGCAGTTTTATTAAAAGATCCTGACAATCTTTACCAAATAATCAAAGCAATTAAAGAGGCTGTGCCTAGCGACACTATTGTTAGTGCTAAAATTCGTTTAGGTTATGAAGACAAAAGCCTCGCAATTGAAAATGCTCAAGCGGTTGAAGCTGCAGGTGCTAATGAATTGACTGTTCATGCACGAACTAAAGTCGAAGGTTATAAACCACCTGCGCATTGGCATTGGATTGCTAAAATAAAAAATGAGACGTCAATCCCGGTTATCGCCAATGGTGACATTTGGAATCTCGAAGATGCTATTAAGTGCCGAGAAATTTCTGGTTGTACAGATGTGATGGTTGGCCGCGGCGCATTAACAATTCCTAATTTAGGTAGTGTTATTAAACAAGAAAGCGGTGTAATGCCTTGGCTTGACGTGCAGGCCTTGTTGTTAGCTTATACTGAATTTGAAACCCGTGGTGATAAAAGTAAGTATTTCCCTAATCGCATTAAACAGTGGCTTAAATATTTAAAGAATCATTATCATGAAGCTGACACCTTATTCGGTGAAATAAGGATTTTAAAGACGGCGGCAGATATAAACGCAGCACTTCAACAGTAGAGCGATAGCGTTAAGAAGGCCAACATTTGCCGGCCTTCTTGATTCGTTATCCTGTTACTTTTAGTTTCTGTATCATTTCCCACAACAAACATAATTAAGCTTTTTAAATCGCGTGGCATCGCTTAATTTCTTCTATCAGTGCATTTGCTAGCGGAGATACACTGTTATTTTTCGAAGAAATCAACATTACCGGAATTTGATACGAGTACTTTTCAGGAAGAATTGATTTAAATAAACCTTTATCAACCCAATAACTCGCATAGTGCTCTGGTAAATAGCCGATAAACTCACCTGATAAAATGAGGTGAGCTATGCCTTCATCATGGTAGGCGGTAGCACTATTTTGGTAATTTAAACCATCATTTCTTACTTCTTTATCACGCATATAGTTACTGGTGATCACTTCTGCTGTTTCAAGTAATTTACTTATTTCTGGCGGAGTGCAGTTGAATAACTTGTGTCCTTGGCCACAATATAAATAGTTAGTTTCATTGTGCAGGGGGTAATAATCTAAACCGCGTAGGTGATGACGACTCACCCCTAAGCCAACTAAAGAGCGACCATTAGCAACCGATGTTTCTACTTCACGCGCTTCACAGACATTAATATCAAATTGAATATTATCCCCTTTTGCCTTTAATGCTGAAATGACACGGGCAACACCACAACGAGGATCACTGACGAAAGTATCAATAGTGGAAATAGTTACGCGGCCTGAAAGTTCATGTTTTGAGCTAGCCACAGTACTGGTAAAAGCTTCACATTGTTGCAGTAATTCTAGCGATGCTTGATAAGTAACTCGCCCTGTTTCTGTTAACTCGAAACCACTTCTGCCGCGTTTACATAACTTGATACCTAAACGAACTTCTAAGTCCGATAAATGAGCACTTATAGTCGAACGCCCTATATTTAAACGAGACTCTGCTGCGGATAGACCGCCACACTCAACAATAGCGACGAATACTCTCAGTAAACGTAAATCTACGTCATGAACTTGCATAGTTTGTTACTCTTTTCTTTAGTTCGGTAAATCTGGAATGTATTACGATTATTATGTATTTATAAAACATATAGAGCAAGATAATATAAGCGCATTGAAAGCACTTTGTGCATAAAACATATAAAAATTTAGGAACATTCAGATGACGTTTAAATATGGTATTGACCGTTTAACTCTTGATATTGCTAATGGTATTGCTGATGGCAGTATCCAAGCAGAACTTTGCCAAGAAGCTGTAGATAAAATTAATACAAGCCGACAAAGAGTTGAGAAAATGGCCGCTTCAGATAAAGCGGTGTACGGTATCAACACGGGTTTTGGCCCTTTATGTGATACACAGATTTCACCTGAAGATACTAATTTATTACAAAAGAATTTGCTGATAACCCATGCCGTAGGTGTTGGGGAGCCAATTGAAAAAGCCATTTCAAAGCTGATGCTAATCACTAAAGTACACGCATTAAGCCAAGGTTTTTCAGGCATCCGCCTTGAAGTAGTCGAACGTATGTTAGCCTTTATCAATCTTGATTTGATCCCCGTTGTACCAGAGCAAGGCTCAGTAGGTGCATCAGGTGATTTAGCGCCACTTTCTCATTTATTCTTACCGCTTCTAGGTGAAGGTGAGTTTTGGTTAGATGGCGAGGTAGTTGCTGCAGCACCACTGCTTAGCGAAAATAGTCTAGATATAATGGACCTGCAAGCAAAAGAAGGTTTAGCGTTAATTAACGGTACTCAGTTTATTTTATCACATGCTATCACTGCGTTAACTAAGATGCGTTACTTATTAGATCTGGCTGATCTGACTGGTGCTATGAGTATCGAGGGCATGCAAGGCAGTGAATCACCATTTAGAGAAGAGCTGCATAAAACACGTGCATTTAAAGGTAACTTGGAAGTTGCTGCGCGAATGAGACATTTCTTTAAAGATTCACAAAACATGGCTGCTCATGAAGGGTGTGAACGTGTTCAAGATCCTTATTCATTACGATGTATTCCACAAGTGCATGGCGCATCACGTAATGCGTATTACCACTTAGAAGAGTTAGCTGAAATTGAAATGAACTCTGTCACAGACAACCCAATTGTTATCAGTAGCGAAGAAGCGATTTCAGGTGGTAGTTTTCATGGTCAACCGCTTGCAATGGTGCTTGATTATGCATCAATAGCGGCTGCCGAGTTAGGTAATATTTCAGATCGTCGTTGTTACCTCTTATTAGAAGGTTTACATGGTTTGCCGAGACTATTGACCTCTGCAGGTGGTTTAAACTCAGGTATGATGATCCCGCAGTATGCAACCGCAGCACTTGTGACAGAAAACAAGTCACTTTGTTTCCCGCCATCAGCTGATAGTGTGCCAACGTCTATGGGCCAGGAAGATCATGTTTCTATGGGGAGTATTTCTGGGAGAAAACTAAACCAGATTCTAGGTAACGTAGAAAAAATATTTGGTATCGAATTAATGTATGCAGCGCAAGCAATTGACTTTAGACGCCCAAATAAATGCTCTGAACTGATTGAAATAAACCACAAAGTGATAAGAGAGAAAGTAGCTAAGCTTGAAGAAGATAGACTATTAAAGCCTGACATTGATGCCATGATTAAATTGGTGAAGTCACAAGCGTTCACAGTTAAATAAGGAAGGCCTTACCATGGAGACAACGATGAATTTTCAAGAGCTAACTTTTTTTAAAGAGAGCATAAAGCAAGGTATTCCAAGCGTATTACCACAAGCAAAACCTTATCCTGCTGATGCTAACCGCGCCCCTAAACGTAAAGATATTCTTTCTGTCGACGAAAAACAGTTAGCAGTAAGGAACGCCTTACGTTATTTTCCAAAAGAATGGCACCAAGAACTAGCCACTGAGTTTGCACAGGAGTTGAAAGACTTTGGCCGTATTTATATGTACCGGTTTAAGCCTAGCTACCACATGAAAGCCCGCTCAATTGCTGACTATCCAGCAAAATGTGAGCAAGCTGCAGCGATTATGTTAATGGTGGAAAATAATTTAGACCCTGCGGTTGCGCAACATCCAGAAGAATTAATCACTTATGGCGGCAATGGTGCTGTGTTCCAAAACTGGGCGCAATACCTATTAGCGATGAAGTATTTAAGTGAGATGGAAAATGACCAAACCTTACATTTATACTCTGGTCACCCTATGGGATTATTCCCATCATCACAAGATGCACCTCGTGTGGTTGTGACTAACGGTATGATGATCCCTAATTATTCTCAGCCTGATGACTGGGAAAAGTTTAACGCATTAGGGGTTACTCAGTACGGTCAAATGACCGCAGGTTCATTTATGTATATCGGCCCACAAGGCATTGTGCACGGTACTACTATTACGGTAATGAATGCTTTTCGCAAAGTTTTAGCTGCAGGTGAAAGTCCACAAGGTAAAATATTCCTTACGGCTGGTTTAGGCGGCATGAGTGGTGCTCAACCTAAAGCTGGCAACATTGCCAACTGTGTGACTGTCTGTGCAGAGGTTAATGCTAACGCTGCAACTAAACGTCATCAGCAAGGTTGGGTTGATGAGTTAATTGATAATATGGAGGCGCTTGTTGTTCGTGTGAAAGAGGCACAAGCCAATAAAGAAGTGGTATCTATTGCTTATATTGGCAATATTGTCGATGTCTGGGAAAGTTTCTTTGAAGAAGACATTTTTATTCACTTAGGCTCAGATCAAACTTCACTTCATAATCCTTGGTCAGGCGGTTACTACCCAGTAGATATTAGCTATGAAGAATCGAACCGTTTGATTCGTGAAGAGCCTGAAGTATTTAAAGAGAAAGTACAATCTACTTTAAAACGTCATGCAGATGCTGTTAACAAGCACACTGCACGTGGGACTTACTTCTTCGATTACGGTAATGCGTTTTTACTAGAAGCATCACGCGCAGGCGGTGATGTAATGGCTGAAAATGGTATTGATTTTAAATACCCGTCATACGTTCAAGATATCTTAGGTCCAATGTGTTTTGACTATGGTTTTGGACCATTTCGTTGGGTTTGTGCTTCTGGCAAATCGGAAGATTTAGATAAAACTGATGCGATTGCTGCTAGTGTGCTTAAAAAAATTATGCAAGAGTCACCTGAAGAAATTCAGCAACAAATGCAAGATAACATCACGTGGATTGAAGATGCGAAGCAAAATAAGTTAGTGGTTGGCTCACAAGCACGTATTCTTTATGCCGATGCTCAAGGTCGTATGAAAATTGCTAAAGCGTTTAATGATGCAATTAATAATGGTGAAATTGGTCCGGTAGTTTTAGGCCGAGATCATCACGATGTATCTGGAACCGATTCACCGTTTCGTGAAACATCAAATATATATGACGGTAGCCGTTTTACGGCAGATATGGCTATTCACAATGTTATTGGTGATAGTTTCCGCGGTGCAACTTGGGTTTCAATCCACAATGGTGGTGGTGTAGGTTGGGGTGAAGTGGTTAATGGTGGTTTTGGTATGTTACTTGATGGCTCAGCAGCAGCTGAACGTCGATTAAAATCCATGTTATTGTTTGATGTAAACAATGGTATTGCCCGTCGCAGTTGGGCGCGTAACGAAGAAGCTAACTTCGCTATTAAACGTGAAATGGCTCGCACACCTAAGCTAAAAGTTACATTAGCTAATTTAGTTGAAGATGATGTTTTAAATAAATTATCGTTTTAAGTTACTTATTAAAGAGTTCACTAGGTGAATTAAATTCAGAGTTACGCTATGAAAGATGGTGTACCTCTGAGATTTATCTTTTAAATAGTAACCCTCAATTATTAGGTAGTACTTAAAAAACTAGATGGCTGCCTAAACGATATTTGCTTCCAGGAGATGTGAGTATCGCTAAACTAACGATACCTTGTTTTGACCAGGTTCTACGTCTTACCTGCAAGCAAGGTGCGCTCTCTTCTATACATAGCAATTGGCAAATATGTTGCTCAGCTAGCACAGCTTCAACTTCATGGGTTGCCTCCGTTAAAGGTGCAACTGAAGAAAGGTATTCGTGGGATGTGATTTCAGTAAAGTTTTGTAAAAGATATTCAGGCACTAATGAAGCATTAACATAACGTTGCTCTAACTGAATAGGCTCATCATTCTCGAAATGTAAAATTTCCGAATAATAGACATCTTCATTATTTTTTAAATTTAATAAAATGGCTAATTCGTCAGTGACAGCAATAGATTGAAGTAATATTTTTTTTGCTTTGTGTTGATGACCACGCTCGCTAATTTCATCACTGATATTTCTAATTTTTAGTAAAGACGATTGTGATTTAAAGGTAGCAACAAAAGTACCTGCACCTTGAGAACGTACTAAAATTCCTTGCGCAGTTAGCTCTTGCAATGCACGTCTGGCGGTCATACGGCTTACATCAAATTGTAGAGTAAGTTCATTTTCAGAAGGCACCTTAGCATTTTGTGGCCATTCTCCCGACTCTATATTTTCGCAGATGTACTGTTTAATAACTGTGTATTTAGCAGGCTTATCTTTTTTTGTTGGACTGTTATTCGAGTTAATTCCAGGGGATGCCATTATGATTCGTTTCGAGTTTATTTAACTTATTTATAAGATCTCATATCTTTAATGAAAAGGCAATGCTTGTATATACAAGTTGATTGTTCACTGCTTTCAAGGTAAAATTTTTATATTCTTGTAAGCTGATACGCTGGTTTTTCATAATGAAAAACTTGACGTCTATTTTACAGCATACTTTTTATCTTAGGTAGTAGTATGACACATTCAAAACACTGGCAAACCCTCTATATCAATGTAAACCTAGCAACGATGAGCGATGGCGGTAATAGTTATGGGGAAGTTACCCAAGCTGCTTTAGCTATTAGCAATGGTAAAATTGCTTGGTTAGGTAAAGAAAGTGACTTACCCACGGACTTCTCGGCAAATGATAACGACCTTGCTGTTATTGATGGTAAAGGGCAATGGCTGACTCCTGGCTTAATCGATTGTCATACGCACTTAGTGTACGGCGGAAATCGTGCCAATGAATTTGAAATGCGTTTACAAGGTAAAAGCTATCAAGAGATTGCCAATGCTGGTGGCGGCATAGTGTCAACGGTGACTGCAACGAGAAAGGCAAGTGAAGCAGAGCTACTTGCTAGTGCTTTACCGCGTTTAACGGCTTTACACCAACAAGGTGTTACTACGGTTGAAATTAAGTCGGGTTACGGTTTAGATACGGTAAACGAAATAAAAATGTTGAAAGTAGCGGGCTTATTAGCAGATGAACTGCCAATTACGATTAAACGTACTTTTCTTGGCGCCCATGCTCTACCGACTGAATACAAAGATAATGCCGAAGGCTATCTTGATGTTGTTTGCGAAGAAATGTTGCCCCGCGTTGTTGACGAAAACTTAGCTGACGCTGTTGATGTGTTTTGTGAAGGCATAGGATTTAGCCTTGAACAAACCAAACGAGTTTTCGATGCTGCACAATCACATAACTTACCTATTAAGGTTCATGCGGAACAATTATCAAATCTAGGCGCTTCTGAATTGGCGGCTAACTATGATGCCTTGTCTTCTGATCACATTGAGTTTCTAGATGAAGCGGGTATTAAAGCGATGAAAAAAGCAGGCATGACAGCAGTATTATTACCAGGTGCTTTTTACTTTTTGCGTGAAACCCAGTTACCACCAATAGCATTGCTTCGTAAGCATCAAGTCCCAATGGCAGTAGCAACGGATGCAAACCCTGGTACTTCACCTATTCATAATATTCATCTTATGCTTAATATGGCCTGCACTTTATTTAAATTAACACCGTCTGAAGCATTAGCAGGCATTACCTGTTATGGCGCTAAGGCATTAGGATTAGCTCAGAGTAAAGGACAGTTGGCAGTTGGTTATGATGCTGATATTGCTGTATGGGATATTAATCAACCGGCAGAGCTTTGTTATCAATTTGGCGTGAATCCATTAAGCCGTTTAATTAAGAATGGACAACCAGTATTGATGAATGAAAGTGCCTAAAAATGCCAAGTCATGAGTGTTGCAATGCAAGACTCATGACTTTTTTTAAATCATGCTTGATTGGTTCCTGTGGTTATTTTGGTTTACCTAGGACAATTAATCATCTCTTCGAATAAAGTAATGACCGCTAAAAGGTAAATTAGTGACTTTGCTGTAATGTTTTTTGTCCGCTGAGGGCTATAAAAAAGAGGCGTAAAAAGTTCACGTATTTGATTTGCATCACAATATATGACGTTTTGTGGTTAAAGTATCAGCCATTAACTCAACTATTTTCCACCAAGACAAAACTGGTATACACTGCTCGCTCAAGTAAATTTTGCTAGGAGTAGATGGTGAGCCATCCCTTTCTTTTGCGCTCTGCGCTTTTACATTATTATGTTGTTATTGCTTCATTATTTTTTATTTCTTTGTCCTCCGGGACTGTAAAGGCTCTGTCTCTTATACACATCTGACGCTGCCGACGATATGCAGTGTG
>OJGO01000528.1_pt1 | contig 12781 bp, 9 predicted proteins | sample 1594871 | NCBI WGS metagenome assembly OJGO01 (sample SAMN05416798, study PRJEB24817) | seawater metagenome | isolation source: Sea water | place: Canada:Atlantic | collected 2013-07 | reverse complement strand
ATCATCAGTTTATCGTTTTTCTAAAAGCATTATTAGGTAGCTGCAAAGACTTGCTACCTATTATCCTCGTTATTGCATTTTTTCAATTTGCCGTACTGCAACAACCTATGCCTAATGTTGGCGATATTTTAGTTGGCCTCGCATTAGTGGTGCTCGGTTTAACCTTCTTTATTTATGGTTTAGAAATGGGCTTATTCCCCATCGGTGAATCAATGGCGCAAGCATTCGCCAAAAAAGGCAGTATTAGCTGGTTGCTAACCTTTGCCTTTTGTTTAGGATTTGGCACCACAGTAGCTGAGCCATCATTAATTGCCGTAGCAAAAGAAGCTGCAATAGTAGCCGCGTCAGGCGGTATTATTACTGATACGCTAGAGTCACAACTTTCTTATGCTAATGGTTTACGTTTTACCGTTGCCTTTGCTGTTGGTTTAGCCATTGTTATTGGCGTATTACGCATAATTCGTGGCTGGCCTATACAATATTTGATTCTCGGCGGTTATGTTGTTGTTGTACTAATGACCATGATTGCTCCTAGCTGGATAATTGGCATCGCATACGATTCTGGCGGTGTTACGACCTCGACCATTACTGTTCCTTTAGTAACTGCACTAGGTGTTGGCTTAGCTTCAGCAATAAAAGGTAGAAACCCGATGATTGATGGTTTTGGTTTGATTGCTTTTGCCTCACTAACACCGATGATTTTTGTAATGATTTACGGCATGGTGATCAGTTAATGGATTTATTCTTTGAGTTTTTCACAACATTAAAAAATACCGTTATTGATGTGTTACCTATTTTGTCGATCATTTTGGGTTTTCAACTGCTCGTTATTCGCAAGCCCATTCCTCATATTAAACAAGTCGGCTTCGGCTTTATTTATGTACTTATTGGTTTAGCGCTATTTTTACTGGGGTTAGAGAAAGCCCTGTTTCCCCTTGGAAAAATGATGGCAGAGCAATTAACTGCACCTGAATTCATCCATGCGGGCGAGCAAGTATTAACAAGCATTCATTGGACAGATTATAAGTGGGTTTACATTTTTGCCGCCGCCATAGGTTTTAGCACCACTATTGCTGAACCCTCATTGATTGCTGTAGCCCTTAAAGCCGAAGAAGTCTCCGGTGGTGCGATTAATGCGAATAGCTTGAGAATTTCAGTGGCTATTGGCGTTGCTTTTGGTATTGCTTTAGGGAGTTACCGCATCGTTGTTGGTCACCCTATTCATTATTATATAATTGCTGGTTATATTGTTGTGGTTGTTCAAACGTTTTTTTGCCCTAAACTTATTGTGCCATTGGCATATGACTCAGGCGGTGTAACAACATCAACGGTAACCGTGCCTTTAGTTGCGGCTTTAGGTTTAGGTCTAGCCAGTACTATTCCAGGACGTAGTCCATTAATTGATGGCTTTGGCTTAATTGCTTTCGCCAGCTTATGTCCAATCATTGCAGTTATGGCTTATGCTCAACTTACAGAAGCTAAAACGCACAGAACGAATAAAAAGTTAGAAAAAAGAAAAAGAATTAAGGAAGAAAAACGTAATTTAAACAGAAATAATGAGGCTCCTTAAAAGGGTCTAAAAAGACAAATAAAACAGGTGATCACATGCAGTTCAAACTAATTGTTGCCTTTGTTGACGACGCTGTCACAGACGACGTTATGAAAGGTGCAAGAATGGCAGGCGCTACTGGCGCGACCATAATAAACAATGCCCGTGGCGAAGGCGTAAAGCGCCAACGCACTTTTTTTGGCATGCAACTTGAGACACAAAGAGATGTATTACTTTTTGTTGTTGAACAACACTTAGCAAGAAAAATTCTTGAACGGATCAGCAATATTGCTGGTTTTGATGAAGATCCAGGTAAAGGGATTGCTATTCAATTAAATGTCGAAGATGCAGTAGGGGTAGCTCATCAGGTAGAGCGCTTAAAAGGTAAAATTGAGGAAGAGCTATGAGCCATAAATTAGTACAAGTTAAAGATGTAATGACCACCAACAACTATCAATTTGCCGATGGTATGATGACAGTTGCTGAAGGTATTAAATTAGCAAAAGAGCATAATGTTAGTGCGATAATTATTAATAAACGTAATGAACAAGATGAATACGGTTTAGTGATGCTTGCTGATATTGCCAAAGAAGTTCTGGCAAAGGACCGCTCTCCAGATCGCGTGAACTTATATGAAATAATGACAAAACCCTTAGTCAGTGTATTACCTGACATGGATGTAAGGTATTGCGCACGTTTATTTGAACGTTTAAGTATTCACCTTGCCCCTGTTATTGAAAATAAAAACATCATTGGCATGGTTGATTACACCAACATGGTATTTAGCCAAGCCGAATAACACGAGTAAAGCATTGGTTATTAGTTACTAAAACGCCTATTCACGGTAAATACCATTAGCAAAAATGACAGAATAAACAGCATGATTTTTCACGAAATTATTGCTCATAAAGCCAAAAAACTAATTTTTCATGTTAGTGAATAGTGCCGTAGCTTTGACAATAAAAACTCAAAATTGCTTGTCAAAGCTATAGTTCTAGCGGTTTAATACTTATATAAAAGAATGGCGTTTTAAATAGAATATTTTTCAGGCAGCAAGACTTGACGCTAAGAACGCAAACCAACAGATGTAAACCTTAGAGAATATCGACTAAGTTTCACGAGCAATTAAGCCCATTTCACTATTTTCTATTATTCCAACATAGTCACTCTAGTTACCTTCCTCTTTTATCATTATCACTTTTTAAGCCCTTTTACCTATATCGAGTACTGATGAGATTAAACAAGTTATGTAATTGATCAAGGTCAATATGACAGAGGAAAACTTAACTCATACTAATAATGCTCAGTATTGTAGTATCTAAGGGGAGAAATACTTTGGAATTTTCTGATGAAGAGCTGTTTGAACAAGGACCTGTTATTTTAATTACTTGGCAATTGACGCCGGGTTGGCCTGTGTTAAAAGTAACAAATAACATTCAACAATTTGGCTACGAACCGGCGGAGTTTTTGTCTAAAAAGTTGTTCTATACCGACATTATCCACTCTGAGGACTTAGGTCCTCTCATTAATGAAATGAGGGCTTTCTTAGAGAACGATATCGTTTATTTTGAACAAGATTATCGAATCATCACCAAAAATGGCGATGTTCGGTGGGTCTATGAAAAAACGATATTAAAAAGAGATACTGGGGGGGTGCCCACTATCGCAAAAGGTTATTTGCTTGATATAACCGAGCGTAAACTGGCAGAAGAAGAATTACGCCAGTCCTCAGAAAAGTATTACCAATTATTTGATAAGAACAAAGCTATTGAATTATTAATAGATCCTAATACCCACAAAATCATCAAAGCAAATTGTGCAGCTGAAAAATTCTATGGTTATAACAATCAAGAGTTTAGCAACTTATCTATTGGTGATATCAATGTGTTGCCTGTTGACATTATCGAAGCAGAAATTGAGCTGGCACTAAGTGAAAAGCGAGATTATTTCAATTTTAGTCATCAGCTGAAAAATGGAGAAATAAGGGATGTTTGTGTTTATTCGGGACCTTTACTCATCGCTGGGCGCAGAGTACTTTATTCAATTATTCATGATATTACCGATCAACGTCTTGCTGAGAAAGCTCTTTTACAAAGCGAGCAAAAGTTCCGATCATTTATTGAAACAACGTCAGAAGGTTTTTTAATTCTTTCACCACAATTACAGATTAATTTTGCTAATACCGCTATTTGCCGCCTAGCGGGTTATTCTTTAGCTGAGATGAAGGGTAAATCGGTATTATTCTTTGTCACCCCTGAATCACGTAATCAATTACGTCAACAGTTGAGTATGGCTCATTCCGACTCACACCTAGCTGCAGAGCTGACTTTAAAGCACAAAAGTGGTCATAATGTATTTATCCGATACAAGGGTACCGTTATGGCTGATGGTAGCGGTTTTTTTACTTATATCACTGATATCACTGAACGAAAACTAAAAGAAGTAGAACTAAAAACATTAACCAGTGCAGTAAAACATAGCGCCAGTTCAATTATTATCACTGATAAAAATGGCATTATCGAGTACGTTAATCCCCGCTTTTGTGTGGTTACTGGTTACAGTGAATACGAAGTTATTGGTCAGACACCCAGCTTAATAAGTACTAAAAACACAGGAATAGAGCTTCACCGTGAATTATGGGAAACAATTTTGGCAGGAAATGACTGGCATGGTGAAACCTATAACTGCACAAAAAACGGCGAGTTTTATTGGTCAATGATGTCAATATCTCCAATTATGAATGAGAATGGAGAGATAAGTCAGTTTGTTAGTGTTAGTCAGGATATTACTGAACATAAATCCAAGCATTTAAAAATGGAAGAATTAGCCTTGAGAGACCCTTTAACAGGTTTAGCTAATCGCCGTTTGTTTGATGATCGCCTTAACCAAGCTATTCAAATTATCAGTTATCAAAATCGAAGCGGTATTGGACTCGTTATGCTCGATCTTGATCATTTCAAAGATATTAATGATACCTATGGTCATGACGTAGGTGATTTAATATTAAAAGAAGTCGCACGGAAATTACTGCTATCTACCCGCAAAGAAGATACCGTCTCTCGTTTTGGGGGAGATGAGTTTATTATACTGTTACAGGATGTTAGTAAAGTCTCTGATGCTCAACGAGTTGCAGCAAATATTCTTCAGACTTTATCCGAGCCAATACATGTAGGCGAGCATACTTTTTTTATCACCTGTAGTTTAGGGGTTTGTCTCGCCCCTCAGGATGGCTGTATTCCAACTCAGCTATTAAAAGCTGCAGACCTTGCGTTATATCAGGCGAAAATAGCTGGCCGTAATAATATACAGTTCTATAACGCTGATATGCCGTACATGAACGAGACCAACAAACATTCGGAACAAGTAATTTAATCCTAGCATCTGCGTTATCTGTTCAAATTTTCTAGCCAATATAATACTGAACTTATATTGGCTAGCGTTGAGATAGCATTGAAATTGAACATAAGTGGCTTTTGTGTTCTAAGTGATCAAAACGAGGATAAGCCTAATACTTTGTGTAGTGAAAAGCTGAAGTTATTTACTTTGAATCAATCATTAAACTCAGTGAATAAAAAGGTCCTATAAATAAGATCGTGTAAGCATTTGTAAGTAACATTAAACAATTAAAAATCATAGTCTTAATTAATTAACGGACCATACAAACTATTACGATAACTTGAAAATTAAATCCTACTTACTTTGCCTTACAAACATAAATCTAGCGCTGATATAGACTATTTTTATTTCTTTGAATTATTAAGGCTTATTATGATGAACATTAGTAATATTTTTACTATTACCCTTTTAGCAGGTGCACTTTCAGCTTGTGGTGGTGACTCTAAAACAACTTCGCCCCCTTCTACAACGCCAGAGCCCACTGCTCCCACAGCTCCGACGGCTCCCCAGGTTAATCGATTAGGTATTTCAGCCATTCCTGATGCTTTAAAGAAGACTTATACCCCAAGGTTAAAATTCGACCGTTTCGCCAAGATAAAAACGCCTAATGGTGGTGCCATTAATATTCTGGCTCAAGATGAAGTCACTGATAATCAAATTGTTCGTGCTAGAAATATATTACAACACTATTTAACAAACTATCCTGGTTCTATGTATGGTACCGACAAAAGTGCTGTTGCCAATAAAATAGCCGATAGTGGTGCAGTTCTACTGTTATTAAATGGCGTAGATGATGGCACTAATGCTGCAGCACAACTTGATGGTCAACCTTTATACTATGGGGAGATGCAAGTAGAGGGTGGCAATTGGTACATTAATCAAAATTATGAGCATCGAGATGCTTCTTACGAAGAGATTTTACATTTTGTTCATGATTACGGTATTGGTGTTGATCAAAATGCAAGCTTCAACGGCGTTCTACCGGCTTATCAAGCAGAAATTCGTGCTGCACAAATCTCTGCGTTGTCAGGTAAACTTTGGGCGTGGCCAGCAGAACAGGCTAGCTGGATAACGGAGCTCACTGCTGAAAATAGCTTATCGCAAGAATATTTAGCCTCTGTAATTGATACTTATTATGGCCTCTGGGGCGCGTTTGATAGTCAATATGGTATGTGGGGCATGTACATTGCAAAAAATCGCGCTGATTTGGCAACCAAAGATCCCGAAGGTGCTGCGATAATGGATAATAAATTTTTCCATCCCTATCTTACTTATAACGCGCGTATCGATAGTCGCTTTGTCGGTGACTTCAGCTTGAAATTTAGCAGCAGCTTGGCTTATACCAATCATTCCCAATACTTAAAAGACGTAACACTTACTGGCACCAATGAAAGCAATGTTGTTGTTAACCAGCTTAACAATAACATTACAGGGAATTCAGCTGTCAACACCACAATATTTTCAGGCTCTTCATCTGAGTACCAAATTACCTTTGAAAATGGTCAAGTCACTGTACAAGATTTACAAAATAACCGTGATGGACTAAATGTTTTAACCAGTATTGAAAAGTTGAAGTTTAGCGATACAACAATGGATGCACCTAGCGCTTAACAGCCAAAGGTAAAGGCAAAAACCGTTAGACGAACTAGAAAACAGCTATAATGAAGTGGCTAAGGCTATTACAGCTATGCTTACTCAAAGCTTTAAGCGAGGTATTTCTATGGCTGGGCAACGATTTACAATCATAGTAATACCGCTTTCTACCGCTAATAATTCAGCCTTTACCTCAGTTACCCCGAGTTGTGTCCATATCGTGGTAATATTTGCTTGCTTAGCCTCAACAACTATATCGTACAGGTACTTAGACTGACGAAACACGTCAATCATATCGATAGGTGAAGATATATCGCCTAAACTACCATAAACCTTTTGATCCATGATTGTTGTTCCCGCAAGAATTGGGTTGATAGGAAAAACTTGATAACCTTCATTCATTAAAAAAGCCATCACCTTATAACTATCACGTTCTGGTTTTGAACTAGCACCGATTAAGGCAATCGTTTTGACCTGTTTTAACGTGTCAATAACCTTACAATCTTCAAGATCATACCTATCATGAATAAGTTCAGTACTCACATTAAAGTCCTTGCCATTGCGGTGCTCTTTTATCAAAAAATGCACTGACACCTTCTTCACATTCATCAGACAACATAGCCTGCAACATAGCATGACTTGCTGAAATATAGGCGTTTTCGATAGGCTCTTCAATTTGCTGATAGAAGGCAAGTTTGCCTGAATGAATACCAACCGCTGATTTTTGAGCTATTTTATTGGCTAACTTTTCAGTTTCATCTTTTAAGTCTTCTATTTTAACAACCTTGTTTACCAATCCAAAACGCATAGCATCTTCTGCACTGAACATATCACCTGTTAATGCTATTTCCATGGCATGTTTCCGATGCATGTTACGCCCTATACCTACTAGTGGTGTAGTACAGAATGTTCCTATATTTACGCCTGGCGCACAAAATTTAGCTTGGTCTTGAGTAACCGCTAAATCACACATAGACACTAACTGACACCCAGCAGCACTTGCCGTGCCTTGTACACAAGCAATAATTGCTTTAGGAGATTTAATGAGTGACATCATCAGTTGTGTGCAGTCATCTAAAACCGCTTTAACACGTTTTGCATTATCAGGCTCGCAGTGCTCTTTTCTGCCTGACATTTCTTTTAAATCATGACCCGCTGAAAAAACACCCCCTTCGCCTGTAATAACAATGACCCGAATGTCATCATTCTCACTCGCCTCGCTTATATGGGCATATAAAGCGCGTAACATAGCTGAAGATAATGGATTTCTTTCTTTCGGACGATTCATAGATAACCAAAGCACATGGTTATGAGTATTGGCTAACACATAAGGCTGATTTTCATTAGTTAGAGTCATGACATTCCTATTTATGTAAATTATTCCGTTTGATCACTTAACACTGAAGCTGAATTAGAAAGTTAAACTTAAAAACAAGTTTGATAACTACGCCTTTCTTCGCAGCTAAAAACAATGAACTAAACTGAGTATTCAACCAGAAAACCCCAGAAGTCAACATCGTTTTTTATCACTTTTAAACACACTATCATACATAACTTTAGCTTTCATCGAATAGCGCAATCAATTCAAGTGAGTGTTTATATACCCATTACCATTCAAAGTGCAGGATTTCAGTGGGATTTAAAATCATTTTAGGCAAGGAGAATAATTTAAGCATAGTCAGTCTATGGTTAAGTTATTTAACACAGCATAAAGTGATTTTAAACCCATCGAAGAAGCGCTTGAGCCATATCACTTCATCGTTGCAGTGACTGATAATGGAACAACCATTATTTCATCACAGCGCCTTGAATTGAAATTGCTCAAGCACTCTGAAACCTGCATCTTGATTGGTAACGGGTATAGTAGCCTACATGATCTCATTCAACGTCACTAACACTACGAACACTACTTGAAATTCTTTGCTGTCTCGCATAGCCAACTAAGAATAAAAAGCGTTAACCTAGCCCATAAAGTCTTCTAAAAACCATGCAGCAAACTCATGTCGACCTTCTACATTGGCTTTACTATAGATTACAGAGGCTTGTTGTCTAACCGTCTTTTCTTTGGTATTTCTAACGCCACTTATTTCTTTAAAACTGAGTCCCTTCAGTAATAACATGGCAACTTCTTGCTCGCTTGGTGTTAAAACCCATTGTTCAAATTGTGTACGAATAACATTACTATACTCATGACGAGCGTTTTTCATCTCTTGTGAGATATCTTTCAACTTATTATCTGAAAATACCAACTCTTGTTTTAACCGAATAGTATTTAATGTTCGAGCACGAATATCCTTTATTAAAAACAGTGCACCAAAACCTGAAACAAGAACAATGAGACTTTCAGAGACAATATGCCAATTAGGTACGCCTAACGATATATCGGTGATCACATCAAAAAAATTTAATAACATTATTATTATCAAAACCAACAGTATAACTTTATCCTTCATAAAACCTCTTTAAAATCAGACCATTGAGAAGTCAATGGACATATGTACCATAAGTAAGAATAAGTATAAATTCATTAGGTTACGACCTATGCCCAATGACCTAGCATGCCAATTTAGTAATAATTACCCTACAAAATTTAATTACCACTGAACTTATTATATGCCGTTTTTACAGCTAAAAAAAACACCCAATGTTTTTACTAACAACTTTGTATTATTAACTTTGTTTTTTATTGCGCTATGTCAAATACCATCAGTATTCGCTTTTGAGAAAAAGGAAATTATTGGGCTATCTGTACTGGGCGATTTTGAAATTAAATTTTCAACAATACAAAAAGAGACATTCAAAGTCGGTCAAAATTTAATTGGAGAAGTAACCTACAAACCTGGTGAGAACTATTCTGTTGTACTTCCATTTGATGTTCAAAAAGTTACTTACCATATAAAAAATGGCAGCTATGTAGAACTCGGTGAAACCATTGCTACTGTTGAAGGATATGATGTCCATCACTTTTTCGACGAGTTTGAGTCAGCTAAAATAATACTGCAAGCGTCAGAAAATCATTTTCAAACCAATAAAGCTTATTTTAAGAATAAAACCATAAAAAGTACCCAATGGATTGAAATTACCAAAAGCTATTTTAAAGCTAAATTAAATTTTGAACACTTCCAACATCAAATGTCTTTTTTACATATTGATAAAAATGAAAAAATCACCCTTATTAGTCCTAAAAATGGCATAGTAAAAATACCTAACTTTGGGAATATAAAGCAATCAGGAGATCTTGCTTTTGATGTTATAAGTACTAATTCGGTGAAAGTAAAGGTCACCACACCTCTGTCCTACGCTGCCAACTTATCCCATTTTGTTATGACATCGTCTTGTGAGCTTGAAATTAACAGCTTTGAAAGTATTGTCGATAAGTATCACCAAACAGTATGGACTTCCCCGAAGTCTGAACAGTGTAAATTAACATTGGGTCAATCGGTAAAGCTTACCCCAATACTCAATTTCGTTGGTTATAAAGTCCCTAAAAAATCACTTTTTGAGCTCAATGACAAAGACTATATCGCGATAAAATCTAAAGATAAAATCTCACTTACTTCTATCGTTATTGTTGGATCAAAGAATAATGAGTATTACGTTACCGCCAAAGAGGATATCAGTAATAAGAAAGCACTTGTGAGTTCCGTAAGTATCCTTCAGGGAAAATTACTTGCGTTAGGGGCTGAGTAAATGCTGAACTTTCTTATAAAATTTTCTCTCACTCAACGCTTGTTTGTCTGTATCTTTGTGGTAATTACTCTATTGGTTGGTGCTAAGTCTTGGTTAAGTATACCTATAGATGCCTTTCCAGAGATATCACCTACACAAGTTAAAATTGTGCTTAAGTTACCAGGAATGAACGCCTTAGAAATTGAATCTCAAGTAACACGAGTAATTGAAACCGAATTACTCGGTATACCATTACAAGAAATGCTTCGTTCAACAACAAAATATGCAATCACGGACATCACGATTGACTTTGAAGAGGGAACTGACATTTATTGGGCAAGACAACAGGTAAATGAGCGTTTGGTAAATATTATCCCTTCCCTGCCTTTAAACATAAGTGGCGGTATGGCGCCAATGAGCACACCATTAAGTGAAGTGTTTATGTTTACTGTAGAGAACCCTACTTTGTCACTTACACAAAGAAGAGAGCTATTAGATTGGCACATTCGCCCATTATTACGAACGGTTTCAGGTGTCGCAGATGTAAATAGTTTAGGCGGCTATGTTAAAGCTTATGAAATAACACCTGACATATTGCTAATGCAACAATACAACATTTCTTTTAACGAGTTAGAAACGGCTATAACAGCCACAAACCAAAATGGCGGCGTTGGTCGTCTGGTAAAAGGTAATGATACTTTAATACTTAGAACTGAAGGTAAATTTGAAAACATTGATTCATTAAGAAATGCAGTGATAAAAACAACTAATAATAAGGTCATTAAATTACACAATATAGCGACGGTATCGATAGGTAGTTTAACGCGTTATGGTGGCGTTTCTAAGAATGGTGAAGAAGCAGTCCAAGGTTTAATTATTGCGTTAAAAAACAGTAATACCGCTAAGGTAGTTGAGAATGTAAAAAGTAAGCTGCAAACGATTGAGGCATCTTTACCTACAGGAACAAAGATCAACGTTTTCTATGACAGATCTAATCTTATCAATACCGCAATTAATACCATTACCAATGCATTAAGCCAAGCCGTTATATTGGTCATCGTATTGCTTGCCATTTTTTTAGGTGATATTCGCTCATCATTAGTCGTTGCACTTTCTTTACCAATGTCAGCATTAATGACCTTTATACTGATGAAAGAATTTGATTTATCCGCTAATTTGATGAGTTTAGGCGGGCTAGTAATCGCTATAGGCATGTTAGTCGACTCTTCTGTAGTGATCGTTGAAAACATTGTAAATCGACTCTCAAGTAATCAACATTTACCTCGGTTACATGTCATATATCGTGCATGCAAAGAAGTCGCAACCCCGGTATTTTCCGGCACCATTATTATCATTATAGTCTTTTCACCTTTATTGATGCTTTCTGGCTTAGAGGGGAAATTATTTACTCCTGTCGCCTTGACGATTGTATTTGCCATGTTAAGCGCCCTACTTCTATCCTTAACTATTATTCCAATACTAGCGTCATTATTATTAAAAAACGAGCCGGTTAAACAACCCAAAATAGTCACTTTACTGCAGCGTTTTTATTCAAAAACACTACGTAAAACCATCAACAAACCGCTGACCATCGTTGTGTTATCCCTAAGTACTTTCATCATTAGCATTATTCTTTTTCAAGGCTTAGGTAAAAGCTTTATGCCAGTACTTGATGAGGGCGACATCATAGTTCAACTCGAAAAGTCGCCTAGTATCTCTTTGTCTTCATCTGTTGATATAGATGAACAAATTGAGAAAGCGCTTTTAAAAAGTACGCCTGAAATAATTCAGATTGTCGCACGCACAGGTTCAGATGAGCTCGGCCTAGACCCTATGGGATTAAACGAGACCGATGTATTTATGGAATTAGCACCAAAGTCAACATGGCGCTTTGACACTAAAACCGAGCTTATCGAGGATATTCGCAATACACTTGCCAACTATCCTGGCATGAACATAGGTTTCACTCAGCCAATTCAAATGCGCGTATCAGAAATGCTAACTGGTGGAACTGGCGATATTTCTATCAAAGTTTTTGGCAATGACATTGCCACATTAACCTCTCTTGCTGAAGAAATTTCGGCTTTGGCAAATAAAATACCAGGCGCTTCCGATGTGCAGATGGCCTTAATTGAAGGGGGAAAATACGTAAATATTAAACTGATTCCTGAAGTAGCAAGTCAGTTCGGTTTATCCACCCAAGCGTTAAGTCATTACTTGAAATATCAATTAGAAGGATTGCAAATTTCATTCTTACTTGATGGAAATCATGCTGTTCCTATCGTATTCAATCGAGCAAAAGAAACAGCCTCTACTGCTGATGAAATATCGTCCATTCATGCACTAAAACAAAAGTTAATTTTAATGCCTAGTAACGTTTTACTCCCCCTTGAACAAGTTGCCAATATCAGCATGAAAAATGGTCCACTATTAATTGAAAGGGAAAAAGGCAACCGATTTTCCTCGGTAAGTGCCAATGTAGTTAACAGAGACGTTGTGAGCTTTGTTGATGAATTAAACATGAAAATCCAGAATGAAATAACACTGCCTAGTGGCTATACTTTAACCTTTGGC
>OJGO01000527.1_pt1 | contig 12822 bp, 13 predicted proteins | sample 1594871 | NCBI WGS metagenome assembly OJGO01 (sample SAMN05416798, study PRJEB24817) | seawater metagenome | isolation source: Sea water | place: Canada:Atlantic | collected 2013-07 | reverse complement strand
TTTTATTGTTTGGTGACGGTGTTGCCGACAATGAAAAAGCTATTGGTGAAATGACCGCCTTAGAACGTGAATACTTATCAGCTGCTGCAGAAGTTTTTAAAACGCATACACAAACATTGTTTGATGCTTGGACTGTTGCAAATGATCCAAATGATGCTAACTCACCAGCATATAAAGATTTACTACTTACAGCGGATAATGCAGTTTACTCTTCTCAGTTAGGTGTAGTAGAAGAATTAATTAATGGCATGATCGGGATAGTGGATGAAGTAGGTAATGGTAAAATTGCTGAACCTTTTGGCAGCAGTATTGATAACATCGATACCACAAAAGTAGAGTCACAATATAGCTGGAACTCTCTAGCTGATTTTACTGATAACATTCAAGGTGTTCAAAATGTTTACCGCGGTGAATTCCTAGGGCAAGCAGATAAAACAGGCATTATTGATTTTGTCACAGCAGCAGATACTGCTATAGCAACTCGCGTTGATACTGAAATAGTTGATGCTATCGCCGCCATTAAAGCCATTGCTGGTGATAATAACCTACCTTTTAGACAAGCAATTAATGATGCAGATGCTCGTGTTCGAATTCAAACAGCAATTGATAAGTTAACAACATTGCAAACCTCGTTAGAGAATGATGTGTTAACACAGTTAAAAGAATGGCAGCAGTAGTCATTTAACTCGTTATCTTGAGTGTTTTTCAAGGATGAATGTCGTGCACGGATGCACTCCTTTAGAAGAATATCCTGGAAGTATTCCCATGAAAAATTTACGAAGAGCAAAGTGGTCAAACTTGGCCACCCCCTGTATCAGACTAGCTATCGCAAGTTCGATAATTGTTTCTGGTTGTAATTCAAGCAGCTCAGATGAAAAAGAAGAAGTATCTCAAGTTGCTTATACCCATGTTAGTCAGTTAGGTGGTGAAGCTACCGCAGTAAACGCGAGTGACTCAGGACATGGTTTTTCAACACCTATGCCCAATCTAACTACTGAAGAGTTAGATAAACATTTGACGGGTGATGCTCATTTTGAAACAGCATTTACTACAGCACCTAATAGTGAACACCCTGAGCTTGATGGTTTAGGACCTGTCTTTAATAATCAAGATTGTAATTCTTGTCACCAGCGTGATGGTCGCTCCTCAACGATTACTTTAGCTCAAGGGCAAGAGCGTGTTTTGTTAGGTCCTGAAGCCGGGATTTTCTTACGTATGAGTATTGATGATGGTGAATGTTCTACTCCTTCTGTAGATAACAATTACTGTAAAAATGCAGGTGTTGATGGTTTTGGTACTCAGTTATTCCATCGCGGTGTATTAAAAGCCAGAGATGATTGGCAAGAAAATCCTTTCATTGGTCAAGCCGATGTTTATCTTGCCTATGAATATTCGACAGTGGAATATGCTGATGGCACTTCTGTTGAACTTAAAAAGCCAATATTTACCATTGAACAGCCCTATGATGTTAGCGCTGAAAATCATTTAGATAGTGCTATTTTGCAAGAAGATGTTCGATATAGTCCAAGAAATGGCATGCCCGTTTTTGGTTTAGGCTTACTTGAATTGATCAGTGAAGCTGACATATTGGCTCTTGCCGATGAAAATGATTCCAATAAAGACGGCATATCTGGACGACCAAATTGGGTGTTTGATCCAGTTAAAGCAAAAAATAATGATCCTATTCCAGTCTCTTTAGGGCGCTTTGGTTGGAAAGCTAGTACACCCAGTGTTCGTGTGCAATCTCTTGGCGCATTAAGAGGTGACATGGGGATAACCAATCCATTATTTCCAGATGAAAGTATTGCCAACACGCCATTACATGAAAGCTATTTAACACGAACAAATTTTGTTGATACTGGTGTTGATGCACAAGGTAATACTGAAGCATCACAAGAATTTTCAGATGAGGTAGTTTTTTATGCCGAAACGTTAGCGGTACCAGCAAGACGAAATATTGAAAATGACGCTGTGATTGCTGGTGCTCAGCTTTTTGATAAAGTTAATTGCACGGGTTGTCATCAACCTGACTTTACGACGGCAACAGGTGAACTATTAGTGGGTGGTTTACCAGCGCCTGATGGTTTAAAAGGGCAGAAAATATACCCATTCACTGATATGTTATTACATGACTTAGGCGAAGGTTTAGCTGATAATCGTCGCGATTTCACAGCAACGGGTGTTGAATGGAAAACGAGACCATTGTGGGGCATAGGATTAACTAAAACAGTTAATCCTGCAGCTGGCTTTTTACATGATGGACGTGCTGCGACCGTTGAAGAAGCTATTTTATGGCACGGTGGTGAAGCGCAGCAAAGTAGAGCAGACTTCATGGCTATGACACAAGCAGATAGACAAGCACTATTAGACTTTGTTATGTCATTGTAGTTACCTGTAAAATTGTGCTGGCATTAATAGGTAATGGGCTTTCTGACCCATTATCTATATTCGCTATCTGTATTATTTATTCTAAAGCAGAGCAACTTACTCTTTGGCGATTAGCTGTTAATCAGTTGATTCTCGGTGCTCTTATCGTTTCTGCAGAGCGATGAGCTGTGTTTACGAACAAAAGCTCCTTAACCCCCTCTAAAATAAATACTGATTTTGATGATTTACATTATGATAATGATATGACGATAATTTTAACCGAAAAAACATAATAATTACTGAATAAGTATTCACTAATTGAGTATCAATAGTGTAGAATTAGTATATACCAATTAAATATACGAAGAAGCTAAATGACGAGCAATCGAAAGCAGAAAGAATCCCTATTAGTTCAAGCATTTAAACGACTATTGAAAGAACAGTGTTATGGTTCTCAAGGTCAGTTAGCCGAAGCGCTTGCTTCACAGGGATTCGAAGATATGTCGCAAGCGAAGATTTCTCGCTTATTATCTAAGCTCGGTGCAGTTAAAACACGTAATACGAATAATGAAATGATTTATATTCTGCCAGATGAATTGGCAGTGCCTAAATCAAAACAATCCATCGAATCAGTGGTATTGAGTGTTAAGCATAATCAAATGCAAATTATTTTAAAAACCGGTATAGGCGCTGCGCCATTAATTTCTCGTATGCTCGATAGTATGGGTGAATCAGCGGGTATTTTAGGTACACTTGCCGGAGACGATACCATTTTTATTGCACCGGTTGATGTCGATAATATTGAAAATATTACTATTTCGATTCGTAACTTGTTAGCGGTAAAAGATGAGCAGTAATTAATGCTCTTGGTGCCTTAGAATAAGAAAATTTTGTCAGAATCTAAGAGGATTGATTATAACGCCTGTTATTATTAGTCCTCCAAGCTTAACAGAACACATTGGGAAGCATGATCGTATTGTGCGGAAAAATATAAGCATCACCTTGATATTTATATACCCATTGTTGAGCTAAACCGTCGAACTATAATTTACACCACCACTTACCCTAATATGATTACTATCAGTAATTGAGCTAAATCGATGTTCTCCATTGGTGTGAGTTTGGCCGTAAGGAATATCCGCTGTTCGTTTCATATTACGGTTTTATATTAGGGTATACTCTATCAATGCCTCCAAAGCATGTTGCATCGAATTTGAAAATTCCTCTACCTCAAAAAAATGGCGACTTCACTCTTTCAGTGTCTCTGATATTTTCCTTTCTGTTACTAGCTATAATGATTTAGCGCACCAATAAATGCTCTAAAGGTAATATTTATTATTTGCTTGATACTTTATTATTGTAGGTCAAAACATAGCGCTAGTTCCTGCTTTAACATGCCTCTATTGTTAATAGAGAGTAGGAAAAATTATGAGTTCAATCCCAGAGTACATGACAACAAAGCATAGAGAGTGTGATGAGTTCTTTTCTGAAGCAGAAGCCGCTGTCGCTGATAAAAATTGGTCATTAGCGTTAGCTAAATGGCAGCTATTCGCTAGTGAGTTAACTGAACATTTAGCCCAAGAAGAAGACACTTTGTTTCCACAGTTCGAACAAGCTACTGGCATGACCGCTGGGCCGACGCAAGTCATGCGAATGGAACATCAACAAATGCGTGCTTTGGTGCAGTCACTTGACAATGCTCTTGCTGCCAAAGATAAAGATGAATACTTAGGCTTATCTGAAACTTTGATGGTAATGATGCAGCAACATAATATGAAAGAAGAAATGATGCTTTATCCTATGATGGCGCAACACTTAAGCGATGGCGAACAAATTATCGAGGGCTTCAAAGCCAACGAAGCCGTTTAAATAATTATGGAATTTGTTGCAGTCGATGTAAGTGAGCTCGCTCCACCTGAGCCAATGTCAGTAATATTAACTGCTTTGGCCAATTTGGCGCAAGGCGATTGCTTGTTGGTTACCCATAGACGACAACCCTTTCCTTTGTATGAAAAATTGATTCAAGCAGGCTGGGCATACCACTGCCAAGTACATAATGATGATCATGTGTCTTTGTTCATCTATCGGCAAATTGAACAACAGCTGTTTGAGCAACACTTTAACGATCGAAACTTCCAATCTAAAGGCTAGCTATGAACATGTCAGGCTTGTCATTTAATGCTTTACCCCCAATCGATTTACCTTTTCGTTTTTTCCTCAGTGCGCCGCTTTTTATTATCGCTTGTGCGCTGTTAGTTTTATTTTCAGGTGAAACACTTTGGCTTAGTCGCTGGCAACCAAATATGCTGGCGCTCACGCATGGTTTTACCTTAGGTTTTTTAACCATGGTGATGATGGGCGCACTATTACAGCTATTACCGGTAATTGGTGGTATTGGTATCGCTAAACCCAGACTGATTGCGACTACGAGTCACGTTTTATATTGTGCTGGCGTAATAACCTTAATGTTAAGCTTTGTACTTGCGACTAATTGGCTAACGCTGGCTGCCTTAGCCCTACTTAGCTTGGGCTTAGGAATTTATCTTGGGGCTATTATTTGGGTATTAATAAAAAAAATAAGCCAGGGTGATTCCATTAACTGTTTTCGTTTAGCGATAACATCCTTAGTTATATTGCTACTGCTAGGAGTATTGTTATTAGCCAATAGAGTAGGTGTTAGCCTGCCATTTATTACGCTTGATAAACACTTGACCGATATTCATGCCCTGATGGGATTAGTTGGCTGGGCAGGCATACTCATTATAGCCGTGAGCTTTCAAGTATTACCTATGTTTCATGTAGCTCCAAATATGCCGAAATACATTAGGCAGTATCTTGGTGGCAGTATTTTTATCTTGCTAATAACGTATGTATATTATGCTGAGCTAGCCTTAGGATTACTTTTTATTAGTCATGGTGTCTTTGCCATTACCTTGTTTTATGTGATCAATCAGCGAAAACGTAAGGTACCCGATACCAGCATAAAGTACTGGAAACTATCTGCGGGAACATTACTAGTATTGAATCTGCTGTATTTTTTACCAGATAGTTTTTATAGTCCAGCGCAAACCCCCTTATTTATGGCACTACCTGATAAAGCTATGCTATTGACGGCTATTTTTATTTACTTTTACCTACTCTCAGTGATCCAAGGTATGTTACTTAAGATACTGCCATTTTTGAGTTACACTCATCTGCAACAACGCTGTTTAATTGACTTTTCTGCGATGCAATTTATCCCTCATATGCATGAGTTTTTGAATAAAAAACATGGCGTAGTACTTTACTATATGCATATCTTCAGCGGTTTATCATTACTAACTGTAATAATTGAACCGAGCTTATATTTTGTTTTTGCTGTTTTTTTGTTACTTGAGTTTGTCTGGTTGTTTGTTCTAATGGTGAGGTGTATGCGTCTATATTTTACCATCAATAATAAAATCAACTTGTCCAGTAAGCCATAACTGATTAGTATGCTCGCTATTACTACCAATTAGTTCAATTGGTATAACTCTTCGCAAGATAAATAGGTCTTTATATGAATACAATCACTTTAGTTTCAGCTGATAAATCAACACAGTTGCTAACACCTTCAAAAGTCATATGTATAGGCCGTAATTATGTTGATCATATCAAAGAGTTGGCCAATGAAATTCCCGATGAAATGGTAGTGTTTTTAAAGCCAAATTCTGCAATTAACAAGGTGCTTACTGCTAAGCATAATGATGATGTCTTACATTACGAAGCTGAATTAAGTTTTCTTTACCAAGGTGGAAAATTCACTGCCGTGGGCCTTGGTCTTGATTTAACCAAGCGCGAAGTACAAGGAAAGTTAAAAGCTAAAGGACTTCCTTGGGAGCGTGCTAAGGCATTTGATAACTCAGCTATTTTTAGCGACTTTGTCAGTATTGAGCAAGAGGATATTCAGCGACTGAACTTGTCACTGATGATCAATAATGCTCCTAAGCAGCAAGGTGGCGTTAATTTAATGATGACAAAACCAGCTGATATCCTAAGAGAGCTACAAACTTTTATCAGTCTTGAAGATGGCGACATTGTCATGACAGGTACACCGAAAGGTGTGGGTATTATTGGTAATAATGATAGCTTTACTGGCCAAGTATATTTGAGCCAAAAAGATACTGTTGTGGATAATAAAGTACTACTTGATTGTACTTGGCTAGCACAGTAACTTCCTCACGAAGATAGACTATTTTTAATTAAAGCTGCAAAGTTTTGCTACACTTAATATATACCCAAGTTACCTGAAGATGCGCCTCTTCGAGTAGTTTGGCTGTAGGCTCCTTTATACCCCATTGATAGGAAAGGTTATGGAATACGAATTTGTACACGACGCTATAACAGGCGAAGCCCGCGCGCTCTTTTCATTAGAGCACGAGGTCATAGGTCCGTGGATGGAAGTTGAACTTGGCCACAGCGTAACTAAGCTTACCGAGCTGTTAACAGCAATAGATAATATTGAAACAGGGCAAGCTCAAGAGCTTCTTATCACTGGCAGTGAATACTCTATCACGCTAAATAATGAGGATGTATCAATTCAAACCAATGTGAGTATGAACGGCTCATTAAATGGCAGTGGTGAAGGTTTAGCTGAGATGTTAACAGACGAGCATATTCACTTAGATCAAAATGAACTGGCTAGTTGTGGTTTAGATGATTTTAGAGTGTTATTACTTTCTTGGGGGAAGTTTACTAACGGTTTGTGATAAATCACAGGCAACGCCAAGTAAAGGTGCTTCAAGAGCATCTTTACAGAGTTGTCTTTTCAGAGTTGTTTACTCAGTTACGTTGTTACTCTTCTTTATTGATTATCTGTAAATTCTAATACCAGGCTTTGTAAAGTCTCTTCATCAATTGTTAAAATATTACAGACATTTTCTTGTACATAACACCAGTCTGCACTAGCACAATCTGAATACTTCATTGAAACTAAATGCTCACTCAGCTTAAGTACGGCAAATAAATCTTGTTCTTGTGAGCCATTCAGTTTGTTAATAAAATGCCTATCACGGTGTTGTAAAATTATTTGGCAAACGTCTTTAGGTAAACGCCATGAACTGGCAACGTAATAACCAATAGTCGCATGATTCACGCCATAATGTTGTTCTTCAACCTCAGTAAGTGAAACCTCTGGTGTTGTTAATGCATTATCTAATAATTGCTGGTAATCATTATATTTCATTGCCATCACAGGTACGCCGCAAGCATGAAATAAGCCTAAACTGAAAAACCTATCATTAGCAATATCAGGCTTATACCTTTGGCCAAGCAACATGGCCATATTAGCAATGTCGGAAGTTAACTGCCAAAAGTCTTCTAAATTTATGCTGCAGTTTTTGGGGTCAAAACTCTTTTTAAGTAAACTACCTGTTACTAACCTTACAACACCAAAAATACCAATATAGTTAACCGACATTTTAATATCAGTTATTGTTCTTCCTAGGCCATACAGAGGGGAGTTAATGGTTTTTAATATAGTGGCGCTCACCGCTATGTCTTTACTAATAGCACGGCTAATAGCATTAATATCTGGGTTTGCTTCTGCCATAAGCGTCAGCAACTCAAGCAGTAGTTTAGGCTGGGCCGGAACAGAGAAACCACGGCCAATATCATCTAAAACACTTTGATCAACAATTAACATAAAACTAATAAAAGGCTATAAAAATATTGTCTTAGTGTATGTTATTAAAATTCTGCTTGCTATGTTTCTTATTAAATTAACACCCTATTTTACTCGAGGGGGCATTTTCACTCTAGACTTGATAGAAATATGCACCTTGATTAGTCAGCTATAATGGGCTGACTTACGTACATGAATGGGGGGAGTATAGGTATGATAAATTAGTGTGTTATATAAATCATCATCACGAAAAAACCAATAAAGATAGTGTTGAAAGCAAGAATATAGGTGAAGCCTTTGATACCCTCCTTAAGACTGTAATTATGAGCGTTGAGATACCAAATCCAAATGGCACACATAATAATAGGCATTAAAAAGAAAAATTTTATCATAAAGTAACCTCAGCTTGGTTTCATAAATATTTCTATAGCGGTTATTTTTACTGACTTCATCGTTAAGTTTATTTGCAATAGACCAGCTATTGACGCATAAGCTTGCTTTGAATTAAGCAAAACTAACTCACTATATAATAGTGAAAATATAAATCATTGTATTTCCATTAGCTAACCATTTTTTAAAACGAGTTCAGGCTAATTAACTTGTGCTTGAATTAGGCCGTATCTCATTCCAAGGGGCAACTTTAAATAACATTAACATACCCGGAACAGCCAAAGCGGTACAAAGAAAATAGAAATTTGTCCAACCAATTGCTTCAACAATAACTCCTGTCGTGGCATTAGCAAAGGTACGTGGTACTACGGCTAATGCTGTAAATAAGGCTATTTGTGTTGCGGCAAAGGCTGGATTAGTCGTTTTAGCAATAAAGGCAGTAAAAGCAGCAGTACCTAAACCAACGCCTAAATATTCAAATCCCATGGCCATGGCTAAAGCATAGGTGTTATGTCCAATTTCAGCGAGGGCAGCAAAACCTAAAATACTCAGAATTTGTACAAAACCAAACAACCAAAGTGCTCGGTTAATGCTGAGCTTAACCATGACTAGGCCGCCAAGCACTATGCCTATGGTCATGGCAATTAAGGAAGACGTTTTGGCAACTACGCCTATTTCAGTTTTGCTAAAGCCCATGTCTATGAAAAATGGTGTTTGCAAGGCTGTCGCCATATTATCTCCTAACTTATAAAGTACCAGAAACAATAACGTATAACCTGCAGATTTAAGTCCTTTACTTTGGATGAAGTCCTTAAACGGCAATACCACGGCTTCTTGCAAACTTTTAGGAGCAGCATGCTCAGAATCAAGCTCTTTAATAAAAAGTGTTAACAATACGCCTAATAACATGAAAGCCGAGACTATCACGAAGACAGATTGCCAACTCATATGGTCGGCTAGAATAAAAGCGAGTGAGCCAGGTACTAGCCCAGAAAGCCGATAAGCCTGTACATGAATTGAATTACCTAAACCGAGTTCATTATCGGGTAATAACTCTCGTCGATATGCATCAAGTACGATATCTTGACTCGCACTGAAAAAAGCGACTGCTGCAGCTAAATAGGCTACCGACCATATATCCATGATGGGATTAACAAAGCCAAAACCAGCAATAGAGCCTAATAATAAAAGCTGTGTAACTAACATCCAACTTCGACGTCTGCCAAGTACACCCAGTGAATAGCGATCCATCAAAGGTGACCAAAGGAACTTCCAAACATACGGAATGCCAATTAAGGAAAAAAGACCTATCTCAGTTAGACTTACTCCTTCATCACGTAACCAACCTGGAACCAATTGATATAAAACAAACAAAGGTAGACCGGAACTAAACCCCGTAAAAATACAAATAAGCATACGCTTATTTAAAATAGCCTCTTTAAATGAGTTGTTTTGTACTTGGCTAGTAGTGGGCATTTGCGGCATTAGCGAGTAACTTAAAATTAGGTTGTTATTTCTTCTAAGTTTATCAGAGGCTTGTTGTTTGAAGAAGCGGTATACGATATTTGAGTGGTATTTTAGTCGTGAATCACAAAACAGCCCAATTAGGGAATAGGGCGCCAGCCAATACAATCAATGGGGTAGCTACCAATACCATTAAAAAAATCTAAACAAGTATTCATTTCACTTTTGAAAAACAAATCTTGGGTTAAGGCTTGGGCGCCATGTAAACTAACTTCATGCATTAAATGCCAAAATACACGTTCTTTAGCGCTGTGTGGCGTTTCATCAATAACTTTTAATAAAGTCCACTCAGACATGGTATCTACAATAAAATGGTCGAGTTCAGTATAGTGTAGCTTTTGCTCGATAACTGCGCTCACGTAAGCATGCATTTGCAGTATTTTATGATCGATGAATTGTTCAATTATCATGAAGTCCCCTTAAAATACATGTACCGTTTGGTACAGAAGATGACGGTGGTTCGCTATAGGTATAATTTTCACTGAAAAGTATTAGTGCCTTTATTACTGCTTCACGGCTTGAATTGAATGGTGAGAAAATTTATTGGCTAACTTATGTATCGGTGATAGTTGGCTTTTTGTCAAAGAAAAAATCATTTTTATTTAGTGCTTTTTTGTAAGTTACTGTTGGTGAAGATTATTAATAAACCTGCTAATCAGCAGGTAATAACGTGGCTTTAATTAATGTGACGGGTTTTACCGGTACATCATTCCAAGCCATAGCCTCATTATAATCTGTAGGTACTTTAGCTATTGCTTCTAGTACTTCTTCACCCTCAATAATAGCGCCAAAAACTGCGTAACCCCACTTTCTTCCGGGGTCTAAAGTTGTATTATCTGCAAGATTAAAAAAGAATTGGCGGTTGGCCGTATGAGGCCTGTTTTCTTTCGCCATCGCGATTGTACCCGTTTCATTTTTTAGGCCATTTCCTGATTCGTTAACGATGTTCTTACCTAATTCTTTTGCGGTAAATTTAGCGTCATAAGCACCGCCTTGTACAATAAAGTCGTCAATTATGCGGTGAAATATAGTGTTGTTATATTCACCTTTTACCACATATTCTAGAAAGTTATTTACTGTAATGGGCGCTTTCACTCTATCGAGTTCAACCACAATAACACCCATAGAGGTTTCTAATTTTACTTTAGGATATATATTAGTTGGGTCAACCGCATAGCTAAAGCTACTAAGGACTACCAGTGTACTTGCTATTATAAAGTGAACAATACTTTTCAAAATTACCTACCACTGCTTGAGAAGAATTTGTAGCATTACCTACAACTATAAGAAGGTTTTAATATCTTTACTGATTAATATTTGTTTTATCAAGGTACTCAAGTGCTGATTAAACTCGCGTTCTAATACTGCTATATCAGCGTTAAGAGCACCTTCACTATGTGCTCTATTTTTAAAACTGCTAGTTAGCGTTTGTTTGCTATTATCGATTGAAACTTTGATGATAATTTCACTTTGAGTGCTGTAACTGACACTTTCTTGTTCAACACTAATGATAGCTTTCTCTATGGTAACGGTTACCTGATTATTAGCCGAATTAGTTAACGTTAAACCTTGTTGTTGCCACTGTTTTGCTAGCAGCCCTTGAATAATATCTTCAAGACGTTGCTCCGATGAAAGAATGATTGCGGCTTCATCCTTTTCTAATACTTGAATGATATGTGGGCTAGTACGCATATCAACAACGTTTACGTGCGCTTCTTTACCTGCTAATTGATTTGAGGGGGAAAGATAAACTTGTGGAGCAACAATCAAATGTGTCGGTGCTGTACTACAGCCGACAATGCTAGCAAATAATAAAACCATGGCGATTAATTTAAAGGTGGTAATGTTCATTTCTTTCTCTATTTCTTATCGTTTAAATGCAGATTGGGTGACAAACTTATCGTTACTCGCTATTAAGGTTTCATTCCCAAAAAGTCGCTGTAATTTAATATGATAGGCTAATTGTCTATTACCAATAATACGTAATTCTCCACCTTTTTTCAGCACTCTGTGACTGTCTTTAAACATCTGCCAAGCAATATGATCGGTCGTTGCAGTATTTTGATGAAAAGGAGGGTTACATAAAATTAAATCAACACTACCACCCTCTATATCGGTTAAACAATCGTTAAGAGTAAATTCACATTGTTCCATCAACTCAGGTAAGTTGGTCATTACATTTTGCTTAGCAGAAGCAAGGGCCATCCTTGATTCATCAATAAATTGAACATGTGCATCAGCTTGGTTGGCTAAAACCGTTAGCCCGACAACACCATTACCACAACCTAAATCAATAACCTTACTATTGGCCGCTACTTTAGGTAAGTTTTCAATGAAATATCGAGCACCAATATCCAATTTTTCTCGGGCATAAACATTGGCGTGATTGCTAATAGTTAACTCTCGCGATGGAGAGTCATTAGTCGATTTATGTGTGACAGGCCACACCGTTGGAAAAGGGGACTGGTGAACTTGCTTATTATCAAATTGGCAAAAAACCAAGCGTGCTTTTTTAACCGCTAAAGAGGTTTTGGTTGTGCCCAAATGCTTTTCAAAAACTTTAAGTGTTGAGCTGTGGATTTCTTTGGCGCGATCGGCAGCAATAAAAATACAGTTATCACTCACCGATTTTTTTATTTGAATGAGTTGTTCGATGAGCAGTGATTTACTTTTAGGAATTTTATATAAAATGACGTCAATATCATTAGGTAAGCTATCAAGAGAGCTTAACTGGGTAATATTACTATCGTCTAGGGCATTTTGCTCAATGTTATAACTGATGCCTTGGCTACTAATATAAGAGTCATTAATGCAAATCACGTTTGCGTCATCACTACCAGAATGACAAAAGTTTGTGGTTACTGCGCCAAATGCATCATTAAAAATAGCTAACTTTGTAT
>OJGO01000524.1_pt1 | contig 12865 bp, 17 predicted proteins | sample 1594871 | NCBI WGS metagenome assembly OJGO01 (sample SAMN05416798, study PRJEB24817) | seawater metagenome | isolation source: Sea water | place: Canada:Atlantic | collected 2013-07 | reverse complement strand
TCGTTCATGTTCTTGACTTGTAGTAAATAAAAAGTGCGTTATTGTAGACAATATAAATATAACGCTCAAGAGCCAGAGTAATAAATGTTAGTGGGCTTATTACCTCTGCTCATTTTTTGTAAAAACTCTAACTATTACTTAACCAGCTACATTGTCATGTAAGCTATTACTTAACCAGCTACATTGTCATGTAAGCTATTAATTATGCTGAACGTAAATTAACTCTTCAGTATTAAAACCACGTTTTTTTGACATATCGATGAATTTTGCCAATACCTCAGCTTTTACTGTCGGTGTTCTGGATAGAAGCCAAAGATAATCAGAACTTGGTCCCGATACAAAAGCATATTGATAGTTTTCGTGATCTAACTCAAAAATAACATATGAACCATAAAAGGGTCCAAAGAACGATACTTTCAAATACCCTTCAGTATTTTCATTGATAAAATATGCCTTGCCTTCGGCTTCCTGCCACTCATTATCAGCTTTCGAAAAACCTCGGTTGATAACTGAAACACCACCGTCATCTTTTAGACTATATTCGGCTGATACTCGGCTCAATCCTCGTTCAAAAGAATGATCTAGCCGAGCAACTTCGTACCATTTACCCAAATAATCATTCAATTCAAAGTTTGAAACTGGTTTGACCAACTTTGGCATGCCTAGACAGCTACTAAGAAGAAAGGCGCTGATAATTAACAGTAATTTATTCAATTGTAATTCCTTATCCAGTAACGCGTAACGAAATAAAGTAAAATAATTTATGATTAGGCGTATTAAGCAACAATTATATTCTAAATTAACTCTACTACTTGCTCATTTAACTCTTACTTAACAAATGCCAAATTTTGTGTATCAAGTAAAAGAATAAAACTAAAGTACCGACAAAAATACTGATCATACCTAACGGCATAAACAGGCTCTCGTGCAGAAATCCTTTATCATCGACATACTGATAAAATGAATTCTCAGCTATTATAAAAACAATTCCCACTCCAAGGAATATTAAGCTAAGAACAAATAATTTATTAACTGAAAAATTCATTGATTACTCTCCTGAGAGTTTGCTGGCAAGAGTGGACTTATTACTTATTACAGTACTATAAAGTTAAGGTGTTAAGCCCGATACCCTACCGTTAAGTTCTTCATTAAAGAGTCGGCTCATGTAACGATATTACCGTATGACTGTTTACCGATTTATCAAAGTATTTATGCTTAACATTCAAATATTCAGGATGTGTAAAAAAACTATCCATCTGCTTTTGATCCGGAAAAGTTATAGTGAAAACCCGATTAATATTATCGTCCGTTTTTGACAACAATACTTCTGATACTCTGAAATCAAAACCAAACGAACCACCAAAAGACTTTAGGATAGGCATCATTGCTTCTCGATACTTCTGATATTCTTGATCATCGATAACGTCAAGTCCCATTATTCTTTCATATGCCATTAAAATCTCCTTTAATTATTCTAGCGCACACCGCGGCTTAACGATTCAGCGATTGGTTAGCAGTTTAACGGGGGATATTTATTTTGCAACATACGCCACGCTTTGCCCACTAAAACGATGATGACAGCGCCAATTAACACCGGCGTGATTAAAAATCCCCAGCTCTGTCCTGATAACATAATAAGAATTGGATTCGCCCCCGCTGGCGGATGAGTAGTTTTAGATAGCAGCATTGCCGTAACACCTAATCCTGTTGCAATTGCAAGCGTTAATGGAGTCACACCTACATATTGTGCAAATACCACGCCGATAAAGGCAGTGATCAAATGACCCAAAATAACGTTTTTAGGTTGTGCTAACGGGCTAGCTGGAAGACCAAAGACTAATACTGCAGTTGCCCCAAAAGGCGCCATTAATAGAGCAATATCCCCTAAGTTAGCCTCCATATAAGATAATAAACCTATAGCTACCGAAGCACCAAGACCCGCAAAAACAGATAATAACGAATTATTCATAAACACCCCTAAATCAGTAGACCAGTCTGTCTACACGCCATAGTAGACAAAGTGGTATACTTTTGTCAATATTGATATCAAGATCAAAGGAGAATTAGATGAACAAGAAAAGCGAACTTTTGATTGATACCGCCTTAGCGCTTTTTTATACAAAGGGTATCAACTCTATTGGTATCAATGAAATATTAAAAACATCAGGGGTTGCTAAAAGAACCCTCTATAGCCACTTTGAAAGTAAAGAGGCTTTGATTTTAGCCGTTTTGAATCAAAGGCATACAAAATTCATCACCTGGCTAGCAGAACAATTGTCGGAAACAGAGTCTGACCAAGAAGTTATTCAAAAACTCTTCAACGCATTGGGTAACTGGTTCGATAACAAAGAGCCAAGTTTAGGTAATTTTAGGGGCTGCTTCTTCATTAATACTGCGGCGGAATTTAGTGATAAAGACAGTGAGATCTCTCGTTATTGCGGTATGCACAAAGAAGAAGTAAGGCTATTAATAAAAACTAAATTAAGTACCTCATCCCCTATCCTACTTGATGCCATATGCATTATGAAAGAAGGAGCTATTACTACGGCCTACGTTACCGGTAAAGGAAGTGAAGTTACATCAAAATGTATTAAGGTACTGTCTGCACTTTAAATGTGATGAATCTATTAACAGCCATGCTCTTTGATAATGCGCTTAGTTGAGGCTGGATTGTTTGTTAATGCTGTTATCGGTCTAATCGGTCTATTTACAAAGTTCCCCCCACAATTAGGACAGCAGTTTTTCAAAATACCTTTAGCACAGGTAATACAGAATGTGCACTCAAATGAGCAGATTAAAGCTTCTACTGATTCTGGAGGCAAATCCTTATCACAACACTCACAATTTGGTCTTAACTCTAACATGTAAACTCCAAAATCAATTAACACACGAGGACTTACTAATCAGCACACAATCATTGAAAATTATTGTTAAGTACTTGCAAACTTCATGCTTTCAGCCAAACACCATAAAATAAGCAAATCAATGGGTAATTAGATATGCCATACCATTACACTTAATAAGCATATTGCAACTACCAGTACTTCTGTTAATTAAACAAGCGTCAAAAACCAGTGCATTCCCACCTAACTTTTGAGTTTCAACTTTTAACTGAGAAATTAATGTACTTTTACTCGGGGCGTAATCTTCAATCTTCAGTTGGCAATATTGGGTTTCAACATGGCCTAATTGAGCCCCCCCTAATTTCCATACTTCATTATATGTATATCTGTTTACAACACTTTTTCGAATCTTGTTTTCAACATAAACACCACTATTTGAATTAAATGCGGCTGTCGAACAACCATTCAAAAGCAAACATACGATTGGTAACAAAAATTTCATATAAACTCCGTTTTATATATTATTAAAAATATTTACATAGTGGATAAAGTTATAATTCTCTATACGTGTCAATTTATCACTGGCTACTATTTTTTAAGCTAACTGTTAGCTTTTTATGATGTAATTTCTTGGCTGAAAGCTGAACGAATTAACCCAATACCAGCTACCGCAAATAGACCTGAGACAATACTATTGATCCAACGACTTGAATTTTGATACCAATTCATAACGCCATTAAATGAGAATAATATAGAATAGAGTGCGTTTGTTGCGAAACCAACTACTATACAGACCGCTACACCCAACAGTAATGATGTTGTGCTATCGTTCGCTCCAAGTCCGACTGAAAGTGCAGCCATCCAAGCGATCACCGTCTTAGGGTTCGATATATTGAGTAGAACTCCTTTGATGAACCAGCCTAAATTTGACTTTGAATTACTTTGTACTTGTACTGATTTCTTATCTGGAAGGATAGCGTCTCTACCGGATAAGAGGGCTAACCGGAGCAAGTATAGTCCGCCAAAAATTTTAAGTATCAGTAACAAATAAATCGAACTTTGAAGGATGACGCCAAGGCCACTTGCTGCAATTACTCCCCAGAATACCAATCCTGTTGATAAGCCAGCACCATATACTAAGCTAGTTTTTCTTCCTCGACTCATTGCAACCGTGGCATTAGATATATTCGCTGGACCTGGAGACACAGCTATCACAAAGAACGCCAGTCCTATACTGAATAATGACAACATATAAGTAACCTCCACTTTTATTTGAATATAAAAAAACTAATGAAAATAAACACCTTAATAAAAGGCTCATTAATTGTTGGCTAAAGTTTGAAGTAAGGTAGCACCTAGCCACGCTTACTTCTACTCGTTTAATAATTCTTTAGATACTTAATCTGCTCTTTAACTGAAAGTATAAAACTAAACGAGACAAGGAATAACCAACGCCTAAGATAATCAAGTGCTGCTCCGTTTGAAAAAACAAGCTGTAAACAACATAACTATAAAATAAATATAGCTCCCAAGGAAACTGAGCTAGATATTTATCTTTCGATATCATTAAGTCTAACGGTGGTAAAACTACACCACAAATAAAAAACACCCAATTTATCGGTATTAGTTTGTTCAAACTCCAAAAGATGAGAACCAATATAATTTTTGTTAATTGATATTGATAACCCATATGTTGGAGGTTCCTAGTACACTCATAATGAGTAAATTTTTACTTAAAGCTTGAGTCACAAAAAGAGCCTACAAATTAAATGTTAACATTTAAACTGTAAACTCAATCCACATGATTATTTAATGGCTGGCAGATCAAAATGAAAACAATGTTAGCCTGAATTACGCTGTTTTAAAGCTAGCTTTCAATTTCAACTTGAGCATTTTAATACCTTTTAATGTCTTAAAATGAATAGTTAACACCAAAGGTGGTACTTTTCCAACTTTTAGAAAAAGTGGAAATCGGCTCAAAATCAGGAAGAACTTGATAATCTATAAAGAGATTAAACTGTTCATTGATTTCATAATTTAATCCAAGGCCGTAGCTTAAGCCGCCGTCTGAGTGAGTAATTTTAAAAGGATTATTATCCCCGCCCCCTTTTATTTTTAATTTTGTGTTCGTGTAACCCGCTAATCCATACAATTTAAATGAATCAAATATAGGATAAGACGCTCGAATTGATAATGAAGCTATAGTATCAATATCCTCACTATAGCTTCCATACGAGTAACCCGACGTTCCTGAGGAAAATCTAGTTTCAATAGCAAAATATTGGTTATATTTATACCCTGCAACAACCCCTGCCGTATTGAAATCTCTATCATTTAATGAAATGTCTTGTGCATTATAAGAGGCACCCAGGTACCAACTATTGTCAGCACATACGGTTGATGTATATGTCGACAATAACATTGTGAATGTTAACGGTATTAATTTTTTCATTTTAAGTCCTTTTAAATTGATTCAGTGATTTCACCGAAATTTTGATGTAATTCCTCCCGTATTTACGGGTTAAATCATTATTGCCCTAAATATTAAAACATGAACGCAGCCAACTATTACGTTTCATATTGGATTACTAATAGCAATAATTTATCACTACAGTTTTTTATTAAGTCTTTTTTCTATCTGCTTTTTTTCCCACTCAGCACCGAAAAAACTAGTAATTTCATAAACACTCAGCGCGTGAGAAACCACACCAATCCCCCAGCCCATTGCTATCCACCAAGCCCAAATATAATCAGGACTCGTTAGTAAATTTAAAATAAAAAAGCCCCCAACGACTATCCCATAATTAATAAGGTGGGAATAAAAATCTTTTATATCTTTTACATGTTCTATTACTTCAATTTCTTTATCGGAAAGGTTAGTGTTGGTATCCATAGTAGTCTCCTGGTGTAAGTCTTGAATAGTAACTTCAAAAACAGCAGCTAAAGATTTCAATGATTCCAATCCAGCAGTTTTCCCTCTTTCAATACGTTGAATAGTTCTTACACTCAATCCACTGAATTGAGCAAGTTGTTCTTGAGACCAACCTCGCTGTAATCTTAATTTTCGAACAATCATTTATATATCCTTTGCTGTAGTTCAAGACTAATTATCAACCACATAACTTTGATTTAACTACGTCATTTAGGTGACACACACATGACACTTGTTAAATATCAGTAAGTTATAAGACACCAATAACCTTTTGTGCGCATTGCTCTGGAGAACTAATTAACGTATTTACGTTTAAATCGTAGGATACTCCTTTGTGAACACTGTCATATTGGGACTTAGCTAATCCAATAGTACGATCACCTCGAGAAATTTCACGCTTTTGTAGTTCAACCAAAGAGCACTCAACTTTAACGATTTTTGAATTTAATCCTTCAAATTCTTGCACTAGTTCGGTGTAAGTTTTCTGACCACAAAAAACTATATCCACAATAACATTGTGTCCTGTTTCAGCTAACGCCCTTACTGATTTTGCTAGTGCAAGCTTCATATTTGGAAAGTTTTTCGACCCAGCAGCTACGCCATAAGGCGTCATATCCCAAAACATATCTAAGGAACAAAGCAAATAAGTCTCAGACAACTTAGCTTGGAGCTCTCGAGCTAAGGTTGTTTTCCCTGAACTTGAAGTACCATTTAGGACGATTACATTACCATTCATTTATTGTTTACCCTTGCAGAATTCAACTTCCACATAGTGCCTCGTTATAAGGAAATTTATTGAGTAGGATTATTGTTAACTGCTAAATACATTCAACAACTTGAGAATACTCTATCTGCTTTATCCATTAAGCCTAATTTTTGTAATAATTCGCTTGGTTAATCTGATTCTTGAAGCCTAACTAGAAATTTCATGACATAGATTGCAACGTCAGGTGAGCTATGAAGAAACACTTTATGAACTGCTTCAATCTTATTAATAAAGAGTCTGATGAAATAGTACTGGCAAAAGTAATGTTTGAGGTAGGTGCAGCTAGGCTAGATTTAATTAAAGTTTTCATAATGATTTCCTTATCAATTACAAAATGCTGCATTATGTAAAACAGCTAGTATCACAATAAATGGTTAATATGATGGGCTAAAATATTCAGCAAAAGCTGATTCAGCCAACTATTACCTGTCCGTTTTACTTCCGTGTTATGTGTACCAAACCTACTTGCTTTCTTTACATTCTATTTTTAAATCTTTGCAGATTTTCAGCACAGCATTTAATGGCGTTGTTTCATTTTCTGAAGTTAAACCAGAGGTTATTGTTAATTTAGATATTTCGGCACTTAAAGCCATAACCTTAATACTTCCATTATTCTCATTTTGAAGTAAATCTAGTTGCATCGCTGAACTATCTTTATTGATGATAACTACACTAGCATTACCTTCAACAGCATCAATAGCTGCCTTATAAACATTTTCAGCCGGAGCCTTGATATCTACTGACGCCACTTCATGATTTTGAGTTTTGTAATACATCACTGCACCGACAGTCGCTACGCCAAGACCCGCACAACCTGATACTGATAAGATCAGGGATAAAAGTAATATTATTTTTTTCATAGTATTTCCTTATAAAATCATCAAGAGTAATACAGAAGTACAGGCTAAGTATGTTGGATGTAAACACTGACACATAAAGACTTATTACTTACTACACCCATTTCAGTATTTAGTAATTTACCAGAAATCACATTAAATTCAAGTTGTTAAATTAACGTTAACATGAATTTTCATTCAATATTTATCATGACTAAAAAATATTGGGGGACTGGCCAAATAAACAAGCATATTACAGCGCAGAATTAACATCATAGATCTACGGCACATTCGTGATTGAATGACATTAAATAAAAAGTCTGCTTCTTAATCGAAAGCAGACTTTTTTTAGTTTCTTTATGCGTTTCATAAATGATGTCTTAGCTATTTCACTGTCTTTTCTGGTGATATTTTACCATCCATTACTTTTTGGCTAAGTCCGTAATAACGCATCGTAAAGGTGAAGTCTGTGCCTTTGGTATCAATATTATTTAGCGCATTGTCACCACAATTAAATGAAACCGTTAGCGTACCATCCTTATTCTCTTGCCAAGAATGAGAACTAATATGTCTTACATCTTCAATTAAATAACGACTGCTGTCATAAGCGGTTATAGACGTAAAATACTTAGATTCAGGGTTATCAAACGTAGTAGATAAACACTCCCCACTACTTAAGATTACCGAGTTTGTATATTTATTGGCTACATTCACTTCAGGTGATGAGCCCCCCCAACCATTTGCATTTTCTAAATTCCATTGATGAAGGTCAGTAATATCTTTTGAGGTACGTGGAAAAGTATATTCAAAAGCTGAACCACTGGTTTCTTTAGTTAAACGGGCTGTCCACTCTTCGACTTCTTCAAAATCATAATTAGGAAGCTTGTAGGTTCCAAACTTGAACGTATCATCTTTAATTAACTGCTGTGCACTTCGCGCAGCATCTAAGCCTTTTTCAGTGCCTGTGCGATAGATTAAGAAAGCGTACTTTGTTTCAACCGAAACATCATAATCCCCCTCACCAACAACATAGTGTTGCCCATGACCACCCTCGGTTACAACTTGAACGGCTATATATACATCACTTTTTGGAATAGAAAATTGTACTTTGCCATTAACTGCCTCAGTGATTACGACTGAATACAAGGTATCGTCATTCATTTGCACCGTTGGTGCAGCTTTGCCCCTTGGCGGTAACTGTTTCATGTGTGCAATACTATTATTAGCACCGAATTTCAGCCAGTTTTTGTAATTTCTAGCCGTTTCAGCTTTAGCATAATTCGCTTCAGTAATTTTTATTGTATTGCTGTTAACGTTTTCTTCTAGATCCGTTTCTGCAGTTTGGTTTTGGGCACAAGCGGAAAGTAGGCTAACGACTGATAATGCGATAATTGATTTTTTAACGTTCATTCTTAATATCCTTTTAACTGAGTAGGTTAAGTGTTTAATGCTATCTACTAATTCATTGAAAATATAATAGTCTAGCAATGCAAACCAATCCAATGACTTTATTTCATAAAGAATATGCGAACCACACATATTAGTCTGTAACAATACGTCTAAACTCGTGATAAAGGTTCAATCATTCGTCTATTTTTACGCACCCAAATTAAAGGTAATTAGTTAAACAACAGACCGATAATATAGTCACTTTTTTTATCACCAGACTTATACCGAGGGGAAAATGTACATTTATTAACCTATACTGCATGCGTTTAATGCGATTTAAGTTGTGTATTAAAGAAACTAACCTTCGGAGAAATCACAATGAAAATAGTTAACATTTTTGTATTAATGCTATTAGTCAGTCTAAATGTTGTTGCTCAGGACCGATTAGAGATATTTAAAGATTATGACTTAGGTAAGGAAGTCCTTTCAGTCACTACCGTCAAAGTAGATCCCAACATGGAAGATGTTTATTTAGCAGGATTAACAAAAAGCTGGATAAAGGCAGTAAAAATTCAGAAAGATTTAGGGCACATAAAAGACTGGAACATATGGGCGAGTGAGTTACCACAAAGTGGCGATTTTAATTTAGTACTTACTGTTACATTCGAGAGTTCACAGGACTTGGAACCAAATAAAGCTAAATATGATAAGTTTATGAAAATATGGGGAGAAGAAAATCAAAAGATATCTGAGGAAACCTCCGCAAAATATCCTGAAGTTAGAGAGTTAACCGGTGAATATCGGTTAAGAAAAATAATTTTTAAATAACAACATTTCAATTTAACATAGCGCTAAGCAGAAGTTTGATACTTTACACTTCGTATTCGCTTAGCGCACATTATGTATGGTCTATGTGAATATCATTTGGAAATGGTCGACCTTGATTTTTTTCAATCGCTTCTTTCAAACTAAGCAGGAATACTGCCCATTTAGTACTACAATGCGCCATGAAATGGCTCGTCTCTTTCCAGTTTGAGTGAGTGAATCGCACAAAAGTTTGTTCACCTTCAACACGTAAATCAAACGAGATCTCAGTCCCTATCCAAGCCTCGGGCATAGTACCTGAATGTTTCCATTTCACTTTGCTATTTGGTATTAGTTGAGAAACTGAAAAATCAGGGCCTCCTCCATTAAAGCGAAATTTAATAACTGAGCCTATCTCACCAGCACCGGACACGTCATTAGTCCACCACTTGGATAAGCCTTTATTGGTTGTCAAAAACTCAAATGTTTTTTCAGGTGAGGCTTTGATTCCGACTTGATGATTGATATCAGGCATAACATGCTCCAGAAATTGCAATAAACACTGACATATAAGTGTCTAAAAATAAGCTCAAATGTTGAGAAACGAAACAGTAGTCTGTTTTATTCCCCCAGTGAATACAAAGTATAGTCTTACGCTACACAAATTCTTTATTGTTCTCAACTACCTTCATTAAACGAAACGGCAGTGTTTAAGCAACGTCATGATAATGTTGATTATTAGATAGTTTTATTAAGAAGAGCTAGAGAAGAACATGATACCAAAATTGATTATATATGATGTTTGAGGCCGAATAATATAAATAATTCCGATACCAGCCTTATATACACAAAACTGATATCGGAAGAATAATCGTTACACTAAGTTGATGTAACCTTGCTCATGACTAAGGTAATATATTTTCTCTCACACAACTCACATAATTCAAACCAGTCGCGGTATCAGAAAGTCCTGTGATACCTGCTTTTAAATCTACTAATTTAAAACTTTCACTCTCATGTTCAGTTGAAGTCCAAAAATATTGTCCAACTGACCATTTCTCATTTGTGTATAAGGCATTTGTCTCGTCAGAAACTCCATCAAAGGTAGTCCATACAGACTGCAATTCATCATAAGTGGGTAATCTATAATCGTTAAACTTGTTATAAACCAAAGCTTCACATTGATCTTGGGCAAGCTCATGAGTTACTGTCATAAATGAAGTACCATCGGGGCCCGTAGCACCAGCTTCTTCGAAGGCAAAACTTCCATCAGAAGGTACGCCTATTCTATCAGCATCACCTTTAGTTAATGGCCCAACAAAACTTAGCGACGGGCCAGTTTCAGGTTTTATTTTTAATATTTTAGTTGCGGCTAAACCTACCAAATCACTATTATAATGGGCGTTCTCGACTTGCCAGCCTTCAACGTCATGAATATAAGCAGTTACAAAAACAACATCTGCAGTATCCCTAGTATTACTCGAATTATTCAATACGTTGCCATGGGCATCAATTGAAGCATCACCATCATATAAAATATATGTAATGTCTCCAATTAAATCCCAAGAAATATGCTTGTTAGGTATAATATGCACATTACCATCAGTATAAGTGCCTTTAGCAATGAATTTCATCGATTCGCCTGTAGCAAGATAACCATTCCCTAATGTAGTAAGGTATTCATTTTTCAACGTTGTTATTTCTATTTCAGATGTTAATGTTGCCTCCGTGATAACAACACCGTGCTGAGCACTTTTATCAGAGCCCTCTTCATAGACATGGATAATAGTAATTCCTTCTTTAATACCTTCTACTAGGCCATCTTGAGTTACAGAGGCTATAGTGGCATCATCACTATACCAATGCACAGACTCTTCATCGGATATATTTTCTGTATCTTCACCAGTAAATGAAGCTATCGCGTCAAATTTGTACTGAGCGCCTACAGGAATTTGATCTTGTTCCGTTTGAATCTCTAATTTGGTAAGGTCGCCATGATTAACTGTCACTGTCACAGTATTACTAGGTTCACTATTTAAAGTTGCAGAAACATCAGAACTCCCTTGACCAGCGCCGATAAATTTCCCTTTTATTTCGTCTACAGTTAGAAATTCTTCTGCCGAGGAAGACCAAAGAACATCTTCAGTAACATCCTCATTTGGACCATAGCTATAACTTGCTAACGCAGTAAAGTTTATAGCATAACCGTCTGTTACCGTGCTTTCTTCATCTGGCGTTTGCCCCGCTTGACGAACTGGCTTTATTATTAGCTCATTTAACGATTTTTCAGATACATGTAATGTTACCGTATCTTCAATAGTATTTTGGTATGACGCAGTAATGATAGTGTCACCTTCCGATTTAGTAATCACTTTTGCAGTTGTAATATCAATATCTACTGCAGCTGTATTTGAGCTGGTCCATGTTAAATCAGCATTTTTATCAAGGTAATGTTCTGTTTTATTGTCAAAGGTTGCTAACGCCTCGTATTCCTCAGTTAATCCAAGCGCTAATTCTTTATCGCCTGGGAATATTTCAATGCTAATCACTACAGCTTCCGTAATCGTTATTTCAATATCACCGTCTACCTCAGGTTCATGGCCTAAATATGTCGCAACAATCGATGTTGTGCCAGGCCCCACACCGGTAACTTCGCCTAGTTCATTTACGATAGCAATTAATTCATTATTGCTATGCCAAGTTGACGCTCCAGCTGAAGCATTAGTGGCGTCACCATTATAAAAAATCGCTACAGCATCTACAGTTTGCGTGATACCTACAGGAAAAGTTGTAATATTAGTGTTTAGCTGCACTTCGACAACGCTATGCGGATCAGTCTCTGGAGCAGAATCACTTCCACAAGCAGAAAGTAAAGATAAAAGTGCAATAAGCGGCAATAGCCAAAGCTTAAAATTGAACATTAGTATTCCTTAAAATGTTTTTATTAACTGCATTTTCATTCACTGACTAGTGAATAAAACAGAATTTTAATTATAATAATGTATTATATTTTTGACTATGCACTTTCCGAATGAATTGCTGGTAAAGTTAGGTGATATGGGAATAAAGAGCATGTCACGGCAAACATGCTCTTTCATGGTTTTACAACTTATTTAAGGTTAAATAGAGTGATATTAGAAGTGTTTGTCATTCAGCTAACATTTCGGCTACGCACAAAGTGCGTCTCTTAGAATATCAATTGAGATAGTGCAAGATGAGCTAACTCAATATTTTCTATAGGCTCAACATCCGTTTTTTCAATCTTGCTAAATCAATCGCGTTTGAGCGCACCGTT
>OJGO01000519.1_pt1 | contig 12916 bp, 9 predicted proteins | sample 1594871 | NCBI WGS metagenome assembly OJGO01 (sample SAMN05416798, study PRJEB24817) | seawater metagenome | isolation source: Sea water | place: Canada:Atlantic | collected 2013-07 | reverse complement strand
ACGAGATTCGCCTTAGTCTCGTGGGCTCGGAGATGTGTATAAGAGACAGCCTTATAGGAATAGTCTTTTATTGATATATTCTTTTCATTGATGCTAGAATTAAACTAATTCTTATCGCCTAGTTATTAAGTATTTAATATCTAGCTAATAGTACCTAACTCATAATCTAAGTGCTGCTTGTGCCTACTTTTATCAATAAAACAGTAATGGTTGTTTTGCTTTGTTTGATCTTTATTGGTCAATCTATGGCATCAATGACTATGTTTTATAGCATGACAGCTATGCAATTAAATATGCAGTCGATGACTGAAATGACCTCGATAAAAAGCTCAAATCATCAAAGTGAAAAGATGAACAACACTGCTCATGATATGAGTGCTATGTCTGATTGCGATGAAGAAGCAATGACGAACACAGTTTGTTCCACTATGTCTACACAAGAATGCTGTGAACAAGAATGTGACTGCTTATCAGGTGCCTGCTCAACAGTCTCGGCATTTTCAATAATTATCAATTACACCCCGGTATTCGCAACACCTAGTAAAATAAATTCACTCAATACTATCACCACAAGTCAAACTCTTACCTCCCTTTATAGACCACCAATTCTGAGCTAATCACAGTCTCATTGCGTCTACATTTTGCCGTTCTAATTTTATAGCTGATAGCTAACAGAATATCGCTGATGTAAAAAACCGTCTCGTCATTACCGTAAAGTATTCCCTCAGGAGGGAGTCATGTTTTTATTTTCTTTTCCCGTTCAAGCTCGCGCAACTGTCGCCAGCATCATCACATTAAGTGTGTTATGTGGAGCGAGCCCTACTCTTCAGGCTGCTGATAATCAAAAGGTTTGGTCATTTAATAGCACAGTAACAACCGCACAAAAAAACGACCCATGGCTCACGGGTAATAAACATCAGCAACAAGCCATTGAGGCAATGAGTAATGCGGCTTCGAGTTTGCCAGATCCTAAAATGTCGGTCGCATTAGCCAACCTGCCTACCGATGGTTTTGATTTTGCTCAAGAAGGAATGACACAGCTAAAAGTGGGGATTACTCAAATGTTTCCTCGGGGTGATAGCCTGACAATCAAAAATCAGCAATTGCGTATTCAAAGTGAAGCCTATCCATTTCAACGTAGCGATAGAGAAGCTAAAGTTGCTGTTACGGTTGGCAGCTTATGGCTTGATGCCTATTACGTTCAGCAAAGTATCATCTTGATTGAACAAAATCGTTCGCTGTTCGAGCAATTAGCAGATGTAGCACAGGCCAGTTATTCTTCAACCTTAGGTAAAACAAGGCAACAAGATATTGTTCGTGCCCAACTTGAATTAACACAGCTCGATGATCGACTCGACATATTGGCGCAACAGCAAAATGCTTATACCGGTATGTTATCGCAATGGCTATCAACGGCATTTCTTAATAATCCTACGCAAGAAAACATAGTCGAAATTGGTCAACTGCATAATATGAAATTGGCTAAACAATTACCCCAGCTAGATTTACTCCACGCAGGGTTAACTCACTCAGATTCTGCCCGTTCAAATATAGACAGTAGCGGTACTAACAATCGCCGCTGGTTATCTGTAGAAGCCCTCACCGCACAATTCGTCAAACACCCTGCGGTTATTGCATTAGATAAAAAAATACTGGCGACAAAAACAGGCATAAATCTAGCTGAGCAAGCTTATCAACCTGAATGGGGTATTAACGCAAGTTATGGTTATCGAGATGATGACCCTTTTGGCAATAACAGAGCAGATTTGTTCTCTGTTGGCGTAACTTTTGATCTGCCACTATTTACTGATAACCGCCAAGATATGACTGTAAAATCAGCGATATCAGCAACCGAAGCAGTTAAAACTGAAAAAATACTATTACTACGTCAGTTACTCGGAGCCTTCTCAAGTGCCCAAGGTCGTTTATCACGATTGCATAATCGTAAAAAACTTTACCAAACAAGACTATTACCACAAATTCACGATCAAGCAGAAGCCTCATTAACGGCATATACCAACGATGATGGCGATTTTTCGGAAGTGGTGCGATCACGCATCGCTGAACTGAATGCTGAACTAGAACAACTTAAAATCGCTGTAGAACAGCAAAAAATAACATTAGAGCTGAATTACCTTTTTGTCGGTAGTTTAACTACGAACAATATGTCGAAAAGTCCGCAGCAAACAATTGCTCAGCGTGAGGAAAAATAATGACTAACAACAAACAAACCAACGACTCAGCAGACCGTCCTGCAGTAAAAATCAGACACATTAGGTTTACAGGTATAATTTTAGGCTTAGTTTTCGGGGTAATAATCACCTTAGCTTTAACAAGCTTTTTACCCTCAACAACAAGTGTTAGTGATAACAATAGCGAAGAAAATAAACCTTTGTATTGGGTTGCCCCAATGGATGCAAACTATAGACGTGATCAACCCGGTCAATCACCTATGGGCATGGATCTGATCCCTTATTACGGTAGTCAAAATAATACGATTAATGAAGGCGCCGGTACCATAAACATATCGCCAAGTGTTATTAACAACTTAGGAGTACGTACTACAACGGCGACTTATAGCCCACTTAAGACCACAATAGAAACAGTGGGGTATGTCACTTATGATGAAGATAAATTAGTGCATATTCATCCACGTATTGCCGGCTGGGTTGAAAAACTCTACATCAACGCTATTGGCGATCCTGTGACAAAGGGTCAACCACTTTATGACATATATTCACCGGAATTAGTCAATGCTCAAGAAGAATTACTACTGGCATTAGATCGAAAAAATAAACGCTTAATAACCGCAGCTGAAAACCGTCTTATCGCCTTACAAATTCCTCAAAAAGCTATTAACGCGTTAAAAAAGGATAAAAAAGTACAGCTAAACGTTACTTTTTACGCACCACAAAATGGCGTAGTTGAGAGCTTATTTATTAGAGAAGGTTTCTATGTAAAACCAGAAACTATGATGCTATCCATAGTCGATTTAAGTCAAGTTTGGGTGAAAGCTGAAGTTTTTGAGCGTGATGTATTTAAAGTTGCCATCGGTGATAGCGCCAACATGCGTTTAGATTATTTACCATCCCAACAATGGCAAGGTAAAGTTGAACATATACACCCTATGCTTAATTCAAAAACGAGAACTGGTATTGTTAGGTTGCATTTCAATAACCAGAATGGTGATTTAAAACCAAATATGTTTGCGCAAATTTCAATTGTGGTTAATGACAACGAACCAGCATTGCAAGTTCCAAAAGAAGCAGTTATTCGAACGGGTAACCAAGACAGAGTAGTTCTGGCGCTAGGCGAAGGTTACTTTAAGTCGGTCGCCGTGAAAATTGGTCGCTTTGATCGCGATAATATCGAAATAATTTCTGGCCTTGCTGTTGGCGAGAAAGTGGTCAGTTCCGCTCAGTTCCTACTCGACTCAGAGTCTAGTAAAACATCAGACTTTAAACGTATGCATTTTGACGAGATGCAAGCAGAGGATTCTACAGACGAAGGTAATAATGACGTGTCTTCAGCAACCGTACATGGCACGGTGATTTCCGTGATGACCGATCATCGTATGGTGACTATCGATCGTGAAGCGATTGCAAAATGGAACCGAGAGCCCGCAAGTGTTGATTTTATGGTAAGTGAATCTGTCGATATGGCACTATTTTCTGTTGATGCTTATTTAATGTTTACCTTCGAAATTAGAGAAGGTGAATTCATTATTGTTAGCGCAATGGCCATGAAAAAAGGCATGTCGCATAGTACTTTAAATAATATGGCTCAGGGAGAAAATCAATGATTGCTGCCATTATTCGTTGGTCAGTAGGCAATCGTTTCTTTGTCATATTGACCACTATGATTTTAGTGGGCATAGGTTTGTATGCCGTAAAAAATACGCCTATTGATGCATTGCCTGATTTATCTGATGTACAAGTTATTATCAAAACAAGTTATCCCGGACAAGCCCCGCAAGTGGTTGAAGATCAGGTAACTTACCCACTTACTACCGCCATGTTGTCAGTGCCGGGCGCAGTAACTGTGCGTGGTTTCTCCTTTTTTGGTGATTCTTACGTTTATATTATTTTTGAGGAAGACACCGATCTATATTGGGCGCGCTCTCGCGTATTAGAATATTTAAGTCAGGTATCTCCTAACTTACCGAGTGATGCAAAACCGCAGTTAGGCCCTGATGCTACAGGCGTTGGTTGGGTATACCTCTATTCATTGATCGATAAAACAGGCCAGCATGATTTAAGTCAATTACGTAGCTTACAAGATTGGTTTTTAAAATATGAGCTGCAAACGGTAAAAGGTGTATCAGAAGTCACTGCACTTGGCGGCATGGTCAAGCAATATCAAGTACAAGTTAATCCTGACAAGCTGCGTGCTTTTGGTATTCCACTTTCTCTTATTCAAACAGCTATCAAACAAGGTAACCAAGAGATCGGCGCTTCAGTGGTAGAAATGGCCGAAGCTGAATACATGGTCAGAGCAACAGGCTATCTAAAAGGCGTTGAAGACCTTGAAAATATTCCTTTAGGTGTCAATGAAAACGGCACTCCCTTATTACTTAAAGACGTTGCACAAATAGGTACAGGCCCACAAATGCGTCGTGGTATTGCCGAATTAAATGGTGAGGGGGAAACCGTTGGCGGCATTGTGGTGATGCGTTTTGGTGAAAATGCTCAGCAGGTCATTAATGGCGTAAAGGCTAAATTAGAGCAGTTGAAAAAAGGCTTACCTGCTGGGGTCGAAATTGTTCCCGTTTATGACAGATCGGCCTTAATAGAGCGTGCAGTAAGTAATTTAGCCATGAAGCTTCTAGAAGAATTTGGTGTTGTCGCTTTAGTTTGTGTTATTTTTCTCTTTCATTTACGCTCCTCTCTCGTGGTGATTATTAGCATTCCTGTCGGTATTTTAACCGCTTTTATTGTGATGCACGCTCAGGGTTTAAATGCCAACATCATGTCTCTTGGCGGTATTGCAATTGCTATTGGTGCTATGGTTGATGGCGCGATTGTGATGATTGAAAACATGCACAAGCACATGGAACATTTACCCCAAGATCAGCCTTTATCAAATGAAAAACGCTGGCAAATTGTCATTGATTCTGCCAGTGAAGTGGGTCCGGCTTTATTCTTTAGCTTGCTTATTATCACAGTCAGCTTTGTGCCAGTATTTACCCTTGAAGCGCAAGAAGGTCGAATGTTTTCACCGCTCGCTTTTACTAAAACTTATGCAATGGCCGCCGCCGCTGCGCTAGCGATTACCTTGGTACCTGTATTAATGGGTTATTTTATTCGCGGCAAAGTACTCGCTGAACATAAAAATCCGGTGAATAAATTCTTAACTGCTTTGTATCTGCCAGCACTTAAAGCAGTATTACGTTTCCCTAAAGTTACCCTATCTGCCGCTGTGGTTGTGCTTATTATTGGTGTATATCCATTAGATAAAATAGGTAGTGAGTTCATTCCACCCCTTGATGAAGGTGATTTAATGTATATGCCAACCACCTACCCAGGCATATCTATCGGCCAAGCAAGGCAGTTATTACAACAAACCGACAAGCTGATTAAAACGGTACCTGAAGTAAAAACCGTTTTCGGCAAAATGGGACGTGCAGAAACGGCAACTGATCCAGCACCGTTAACTATGATAGAAACCTTTATTCAATTTAAGCCGAAAAGTGAATGGCGCGAAGGGATGACTATCGCTCGTTTGAAAAAAGAGTTAGATGCCTTAGTCAAACTACCGGGTATTACTAATGCTTGGGTTATGCCAATAAAAACCCGTATAGATATGTTAGCTACAGGAATAAAAACTCCGGTAGGTATAAAAATTTCTGGACCAAAACTTGAGAAAATCCAAGAGATTGGACAACAACTTGAAAGTATTTTGGCCGATGTACCTGGTACCGCTTCGGTATATTCTGAGCGTGTTGCCGGTGGTCGCTATATCAAAGTTGATATTCAACGTGGCAAAGCGGCACGGTATGGTTTAAATATTAGTGATATACAACAAGTGGTTGCCACCGCAATTGGTGGTATGAATGTGACTAATACCGTAGAAGGTTTAGAGCGGTATCCGGTTAGTTTACGTTATCCCCAAGATTACCGAGACTCACCCGAGCAGCTTTCACAATTACCCATTGTAACTCCCAATGGTCAGCGAATTTCGTTAGGTGATGTTGCTCATGTATTTATTGAAGATGGTCCTCCTGGTATTAAATCAGAGAATGCTAGGTTAACGGGTTGGGCATTCATTGACTTGGCAGATACAAAAGGCGTTGATGTAGGCAGTTACGTCACTCATGCCCAAACAGTACTCGATAAAAAATTGAAACTGCCTACAGGTTATTCTATTACCTGGGCAGGTCAGTATGAATATATGCAGAGGGCAAAAGCGAAACTAACGTATGTGGTCCCGTTAACATTAGCTATTATCATTGTATTACTCTATCTGAACTTCCGTAATGTTATTGAAGTTGCTATGATTTTAGGTACCTTACCACTGGCTATGGTGGGTAGTGTTTGGCTAATGTACTTGCAAGGTTTCAACTTCTCTGTTGCTGTAGGTGTTGGTTTTATTGCCCTTGCTGGTGTTGCAGTAGAAATTGGCGTTATTATGCTTGTTTACTTGAATCAAGCGTATAATGCCTTAATGGCCGAAAATGCCAAAGCAGGCAAAATAACAACTAGAGCTGAGGTTTTACAGGCCGTGCTGCATGGTGCAGGTTTACGAGTAAGACCTATTATGATGACCGGGGGAACGGTTATCGTGGGCTTATTACCTATATTATATGGCACTGGTACTGGCTCAGAAGTGATGAGCAGAATTGCTGCGCCTATGGTCGGCGGTATGGCAAGTGCTATGTTATTAACCTTGCTTGTTTTACCTGCGCTATATTACTTATGGCGCTCGGCCAATTTACCAACGACTCAGGTTGAAGTTCAAGAATAATAATATGATAAAACACACTAAAAACCTTTTAGCACTTAAATTGGCATTCTTGGTTATTTGCGCCAGCATTTTTACTAAACCTGTTCAGGCAAAAGTTTTAGTGGTTGCTTCCGATGAATGGTGTCCCTATATCTGTGACGACACTCATCTACCGGGGTTTTTAGTTGAAATAGTGACGGAGATCGCTGCCAGTAATGGCGTTACAGTAAAGTTTGCTTTAACGCCATTGGCAAGAGCCTTAGACCTCAGCCAAAAGGGAGAAGTGGACATATTACTTGGTTTAACTTTACAGCATATCAATGACTTTAAACTGCAAAAAAGCCACTTAAGCTTTGGCGGTTTATATAACGATTTTTATGTACGCGCTAGTGATCCATGGCGTTTTAAAAGTATTTCTGACTTAGCAACTGCGTTAAAAAACAATGCTATTTTAGGTACTATTAACGGCTATGAATATGGCGATATTATCGGTAATTTGCTGAAAGATAATGCTGCGCATATATTTTCAGCGAGTGGTAACTCCCCTTTGCAAAGACAATTGAAAATGTTGCGCTTGGGTCGATTAGACATTTTATTGGATTCAAGATTTACTGTGCAATATCAGCTTTCAAAGCTGGTCAATAAATCATCACTGACAAAAACACCAACTACAGCCAAGCCATCAATCATTTATGCCGGAACTGAAGGTGACTTTACGCCATTATTTTTGGGCTTTTCACCGCTTTTGAGTAAAGAACAGGTACAGCTTTTTGATGATGGTTTAATGAACCTTCGAGAGAATGGACGGTTAAATAAAATTTTAACAAAATACGGGGTAATCGATTGGCATCAGCAATCGATAACGCAGCAAAACAAAGAGTCCTCTTCCTTGATGGGAGGGTAAAGTCTTTTTGCAAAATCACCCTGTTTTATTATTACTCTTAACATCAAATTGAAGACTATAAATGCACTTTTTTAAAATAATATTACTTGCTGCATTGGTGAGTTTTCTAGCTATATTGAGTGTCTATGCCAATGCTGATACTACTCAAGCACCATTAGACAAACACCAATGGAGCTATGATACCGACCCGTATGGTAGCGAAGCTTTTATTAACGAAAAACTAATTAGGCATGGTGGTATTTGGATTAAATTCAAACGCGTGCCACGCGTTGATGCCAAGCGTAATTCATGGGTTGAATTGATTCACCGCTTATCTGATGATTCTTTGGTTGGCCGTGAGAAAATACGATTAACTTATCAATGTGATATTCCTGTTATCATCAAATTATCTCAACGAGAATACGGTAAGCACGGCGACCAAAGTTATGCCCATTACCAAATAGAACTACCACCAACAAATCAGTGGTTAACTAAGGAAGTTAATTTGAAAGACTTCTCTAGACCACAATGGACACCTACTGACTCAACAGATTATGGTTTAAAACCCGAACATATTGATGCAATTTATCTAACTCCCAGTATGACTGATAAAGACGGTGGCGAAGCTATTTTACAAGTGCGTGCAATTACACTATTACCTTAAAAGATCTTTTTCGCTATAACCGTGTATTAACACGCCTTACAATCAAAACAATCAATCTAGCTGAAAGCGCTTTGCAACTAACTATATTTTCATGCGAAACCGGAATATATATTGGTTGGGAAGATGCTCATGGACTATCTGCAACAGCTCAGCACTATGGTCAAAACCTATGAGTTTAACGCTATTTTCTATGAGATGAATGGAGTTTAAGATACTATTTTTTCAAGCCAACAATGCTATATTCGCCCCCGACAGTAAGCTTAACCGTCACAGGCTTGTCTGATGTGTTTTTCCAATACCAACCATGAATACCGGCAAATGGTGTAGTAAAACTCCCCTTCATCTCCGTTAACGTCGCAATAGCATAACTCTCATAATAACCTGTGGTATCGCCTTCAGGCTCGCCATGTAAATCAAAGAAAAGTGCAGTGCCATCGGTATGCCATTGATATTCCATTTTATTAAACTGCGCCATGGCAAATTTATACTCAACACCACGCCCTGCTGGAACAATAACTTCAATAATATCCGTATTTTGCTGACCATCTGTGTTGAGTTTATTACTTTGTTCTGTATTAATAACCGCAGTCCCACCGGGGTTAGCCAAGGCCGTTAAACCAAGTTTAGTACCAATACCTGTAGGATCGATATTGTATTCTGCTGGTAAGATAAAACTGATCAGTACTATGCCTGCAATCACCAGCGCGATAATAGTTGATTTGAATAAAGCCGTATTTGATAACGTATGTTGCATAAATACCCGTTCTACTTGAAGATGCATGACTCAGCTGGATTTAGGAAAGGCTGAGAAAATCATACTCTACGTTACATTTCTTTTTAAGGGAATAACCCTTAATAAAAAAATGCGCCTTGATTATAAATTGCTCAGACTTCCTGAAACGAGCATATTCAAGTGGAGCGGGTATATGTCTCTTAAATATCGAATTGCGTAAATGAGTGTTTTGCTACCCTAGACTAATTCATTAACTAGTAAAATAACCCGTTAACTGAAAGCCTATCAGCATAAAACCCGCACTCATTAATACCGTATTACTTACCGTTGAAAACTGTGTAAATGAATGGTGTTTTCGCCAAAAGCTAATGAGCAATAATATAAAGGTTAGCGCGGCAAATTGGCCTAACTCCACCCCTAAATTAAAGGCGATTAAGTTCTCCCACAAACCGTCTTGGGGGAGTTGAAACTCTTGTAGTTTTGTCGCTAAACCAAAACCATGGAACAAACCAAAAATCAGTACGGCTGTTTTAGCATTTGGGCTAAAGCCAAGGGTACGTTCAAAACCGCCTAAGTTATCAAAACCTTTGTAAACAACCGACAAACCAATAATTGCGTCAATAAGATACGCATTTACTTGCACATCACCAAGCACACCAAAGAGCAAGGTTAAGCTATGCCCCAAGGTAAACATGCTGACATACAATAAAATATCTTTGCTCTTGTATAGAAAGAAGATTACGCCAGCTAAAAACAGCAAATGGTCATACCCGGTCACCATATGTTTGGCACCAATGTACATAAAAGGAAAGAATTGAACTCCGGTATTATTTTGTAAAAAAAGCCGGGTACTTTCATCTACGCCGTGAGCCATGACATTGAAAGAGGCTAAACTCACCAAACTCAATATTAGGGTAATTAAGGCTAGGCGACTACTTCGAGGAAACATTAATAACTCCGCTGATTTGCAGACTGTATTGAGTGATTAAGATAATTGCTAAAAGATGTAGCAATAAAACTGACTACATAATGCCAGTTAAATAATTTCAGACAAGCCCTGTCATTAAGATTTATCTGCTCGCTCAGCAAAGTCAAAACACAAACAACACAATATTCAATGCGCGTTAATTTCACATGATGAAATTTTAATCCTTATTGTGTCATGAGAAATATAGCTGTAGAGAATGAAATTCATTTTTTAAAATCCTGCACCAACGCACTGTTTTGCCAGAACTTCATCGCTATATATCCGTTTTTTATACTGCCTTTAATCAAGTATTAAGTAAGCTTTATTAGCCTTCCGTGACACTTTCGGTAACAAAAACATTAAAGCTGACACTTGTGTCAACTTATGATTCTGCTATAGTAAATCCATACGAATATTCAACTCGACACATAAAATCAAAATTAAAGCGGAAAGAATAATGGTAGCAAATACAATAAAATTCCTGTTAAACAATGAGCTGGTAAAGATTGAAAACTTAGATCCTAATAAGACTGTTTTACAATACTTACGTGAAGAGCAATTTAAGTCTGGTACAAAAGAAGGCTGTGCTTCGGGTGATTGCGGTGCTTGTACCGTAGTATTAGCTGAACTAGATAGTGAAAACTCTGCTCAGCTTAACTATAAGTCAATTAACTCCTGTATTACTTTTGTCGGTAATTTACATGGTAAGCAATTGATCACCGTTGAGGACTTAAAAGAAGGAGCTAAATTACATCACGCCCAGCAAACCATTGTTGATAACCACGGTTCACAATGTGGATTCTGTACTCCTGGATTTGTCATGTCTTCTTTTGCTTTGCATAAGCAAAATAACAAACCAAATCGCGCTGAAGTATTAGAAGCATTAGCTGGTAATTTATGTCGCTGTACCGGTTACCGTTCAATTATCGAAGCAGCCATCACCTCTAGCGAGAGTGCTGCAGAAGATTCATTTGCTAAGCACTACCAACAAACAATTGCCGCGCTAACAGAATTACAACAATCACCTACCCCTGCTTTAACCGGTAATGGTCATCACTATATTGCGCCCCAAAATATCGATGAGTTAGCGACTGAGTTAATCAATGAGCCCAGATCAACCTTAGTGGCTGGGGGTACAGATTTAGCCCTTTCTGTTACTCAAAATTTAGCAACGATTGATAAACTTGTTTATGTCGGTAACGTTGCAGAATTAACCACTATCGAAGAAACAGAGACTGAGATTATTATTGGCTCTGCACTACCTTACAGTGATTTTATCGATACCTTGCATCATTACTACCCTGATTTAGGGGAGATGATCGAACGTATCGGCTCTAAGCAAGTACGTAATACCGGAACTATAGGCGGCAACGTTGGTAACGCCTCACCTATTGGTGATATGCCACCTGCGTTAATCGCTTTAGGTGCAACTATGACACTACATGTTCAAGGTCAAGAACGTACCATCTTAGTTGAAGACTATTTTGTCGACTACAAGAAAACAGTGCTTAAACCATCCGAATTTATTAAGTCGATTCAAATCCCTAAACCTATTGCAGGTCAAACCTTAAAACTATACAAGATTTCTAAACGCCTTGATGATGATATTTCAGCAGTATTAGCTGCCTTTTTCATCGAACAACAAGGCCAAGAAATTACTAATGTGCGCTTAGCATTCGGCGGCATGGCTGCTATTCCTAAACGTGCTCCAGCGACTGAAGCCATCTTGCTTGGTAATAACTTAACAGCAGCGTTGATAGCCAAGGCAAAAGAAGCGTTAACGAGCGACTTTCAACCTATGACTGATGTGCGTGCTTCAGATAAGTACCGTATGACCGTGGCGCAAAATCTGATTGAAAAGTGCTATTTAGAGCTGCAAAGCGCCGATGCAAGAAAAGTTATTGAAACACGAGTGGTAAATTATGCGTAGTCTTATTGATGTAAAAAAAGCGAGCTCTAACACAGACAAAAGTGTTGTTAACGGACAAAAAAATGTTGGTTTAGGTGGCGTAGGTCGTTCCAAAAAACATGAAAGTGCTGACAAGCAAGTTGCTGGTGAAGCCATTTATGTTGATGATCGCCCATCACTGCGCGGTGAGTTACATGCTGCAGTAGGTCAATCGACCATGGCACATGCCAATATCATTTCAATGGACTTATCAGCCGTTAAAGCAGCCGAAGGTGTTATCTCAGTCATTACGGTTGAAGATGTGCCAGGACATACCGATATCGGCCCAGTATTCCCTGGTGACCCGGTACTAGCCATTGGTAAAGTTGAATTTATTGGTCAGCCTCTTTTTGCTGTCGCGGCAACAAGTTTCGATCTTGCGCGTAAAGCCGTTAAATTAGCAAAAGTTGAATATCAAGCGCTAGAGGCTGTGCTTACGGTAAAAGATGCCTTAGCTAAGCAAAACTTTGTTCGTCCACCGTTTACCATGAAACGTGGCGACTCTACATCAGCTATTGCAGCAGCAGAGCATCAATTATCGGGCGAGATCCTAGTTGGTGGCCAAGAGCATATGTACCTTGAAGGGCAAGTCTCAACGGCTGAACCGACCGAAGATGGCGGCATGAGTATTTTCACTTCTTCCCAACATCCAAGTGAAGTGCAAAAGTTAGTAGCCGAAGTATTAGATATACCACTAAACAAAGTATTAGTTGATATGCGCCGTATGGGTGGTGGTTTTGGTGGTAAAGAAACACAAGCAGCACCTTGGGCATGTATCG
>OJGO01000512.1_pt1 | contig 13049 bp, 10 predicted proteins | sample 1594871 | NCBI WGS metagenome assembly OJGO01 (sample SAMN05416798, study PRJEB24817) | seawater metagenome | isolation source: Sea water | place: Canada:Atlantic | collected 2013-07 | reverse complement strand
ATTTATTTGATTTAGAATGACTAGACCTAAACAAATTTGCCTTGTTATTGAACATCTAACATAGCTCTGAGCTGGGAAGAAATTTAATCAAATCGGTATTAGTTACTCTTTAGCTATTTATCTGGTTTTAGTTAATTTAGTTAAGTTTGATTTGAAAAGATGAGCACTGAGACCATCTGATCTGCATTTATGCTATCTGACGGTAATCAATGATTAACTCAACATCTCTTCCAGTGAGTGTTCTACTCCCAATCGTTGATGTACTACCGGACTCGTCGTTGTGTATAACGTGGGAATACGGTCTTTCTCTAAAACGGTTTCGGCAATAGAAAACGCCGCTAACGCTGCCTCATGAAAGCCGCTCAGAATAAGTTTTCTTTTACCGGGATAATAATTAATATCGCCCACGGCATAAATGCCAGTTACTGATGTTTGAAATGATTGCGTATCGACTTTTATTTGATGTTGATGCATTGCAAGTTGCCAATTATCTATTGGTCCAAGTTTGGGCGACATCCCAAAAAGAACGACAAGTTCATCAAGTTCTACTCTGCGGTTAACGCCATCTTTTGAAGTAATCGTCAGTCCCGTTAAGTTATTTTCTTCTTCTTGAAAACTGCTCACTTGCCCACATAAAAACTGCATTTTTACTTGTTCACATAACTCATAAATCTTATTAACGCTGCTTTTTGCTGCTTTAAAATTAGTACTTCGATGAATAAGAAGTACACTTTTAGCTATTTTTTGTAGCGTTAAACTCCAATCCAAAGCGGAATCACCACCGCCCAGTACAACCACATTTTTATCTCTGAAATCTTCGATATTACTAATACGATAAAACAGTTGTTTATCTTCAAATTTATCAATTAATGGCAGTTTTAATTTAACAGGTGAAAAAGCGCCGTTACCCGCCGCAATAATAACTGCGCGACAGTGAATCCTAGTCTGTTTATGTGTAGTGACAATGAAAGAATGCTCTGAGACTTTCTCGAGATGTTCCACTCGTTCAGCCAATAAAAATGTAGGGTCAAAAATAGCGGCTTGCTGCCAAAGATTATCTATCACGTCATGTGCTTTTGCGTTAGGCAATGCAGGAATATCGTAGATAGGTTTATCTGGATATAGCTCACTGCATTGGCCTCCTATTTCCGGCAAACTATCAATCACAACCGTATTTAAACCTTGTAAGCCAAGCTCGAATATCTGAAATAAACCAACGGGACCTGCACCGATAATCGCAACATCTGTAGTTAGGGTTTTCATAAGTACCTCCTTGGTACAGTTAGCATATTCTCAGGGTTGCCTCAGTAACTTGAAGAATTGATATTTTTTAAATAACGAAATATGTGGGTTAATTCATGGTGATTTTCACTTATACCCAAGCCACTTGAAGAGGCGTGTTTCAGGACGCTTGAGGAACTCATGTAACACATATTGCAGTAATGGTACTGCAGAAGGCATGCCATAATAATAAAAGCTTATAAATCATTAAGATAAATAAAACAGTAATTACAATATAGGGTAAACGTGTCCATATAGCTCAAGTTATCGAGTCGTTATGACATCAAACTAAATTAAAGAAATCAAAGGATTGAAAAAGCCCCATCAAAACAAGTAGATATAACATGGCACAGTGGTTGCTATTACTTGAGTAGGTCTAACATTAATCTAAGGAAAATTATGAAAAAATTACTCTTGAGTTCAGTAACACTTGCACTAGCAACATTATCTTTTAGCAGTTTCGCTGGAGATGTTGCCGCTGGTAAAGCCAAATCAGGTATGTGTGCAGGCTGTCATGGTGCAAAAGGGAAAGCGATGATCCCGACTTACCCAAATCTTGCTGGACAGAACCAGCAGTATTTAGTTAGTGTTTTAAAAGCGTATCGTTCTAAGGAGAGAAATGGTGGACAAGCGGCTGTGATGCAAGGCATGGCTAGTGCATTATCTGATAGTGATATTGAGAACCTTTCTGCCTATTTTGCCAGTTTAAAATAACCAACTTCTTTAAATAAGTGAACTCATGAAATAAGTAGCCACAAAAAATGAAGCCAATAATAAATTATTGGCTTCATTTTGATTATTGGCTTCATGCTGTTAATTATAAAACTTAGGTTAGCCCTAGACGTTTCGCTTGACGATATAAATTGCCTCTATCAAGTTGCAGTTGACGTGCAGCTTTTGCCCACACATGATCATTATCTTCCATTGCTTGTGTGATCAATTGTCGTTGAAAATCAGATAATATTTCGTTAAATGATTTATTGTCAGTAGACATTACAGGGGTAATACTGCCACTTTCAACAACGCTATCCGCAACAAAATCTGAACCTAAATGTTTAAGCTCTATCACTGCTACTTTTCCTTCTGCACTGGCTGCCGATCTCAACGCTGCACGCATAAGCACGTGTTGCAGCTCTCTGACATTGCCAGGCCAATCGTATTGCATAAGTTGGTGCATAGCCGTTTTACTCACCCTGACATTGTTGGTGCCAATTTTTCCTTTAATATTGTTTAAGATAAAGCCACTTAACGGTGGAATGTCATCAATTCGTTCACGTAAAGGCGGTACATTTAGCGGAAAGACACTTAACCTGTGATAAAGATCTTCTCTGAACCGCCCTTGAGCAACTTCTTCGGATAAATCTCGATTAGTCGCAGCAATAATTCGCACATCAACATAGAAGTTTTTATCCGCACCAACCCGCTGTATCTCGCCCTCTTGGATAGCTCTTAATAATTTTGCTTGAAGATTTAAAGAGAGTTCACCTATTTCGTCTAAGAATAACGTACCGTGATTGGCGAGTTCAAACTTACCCATGCGATCTTTATTAGCACCGGTAAACGAGCCTTTTACATGACCAAACAATTCACTTTCCGCTATATTTTCTGACAAAGCCGCACAATTTATTTGCACGATGGCTTCTTCACTTCTTCGTGATTGCGCATGAACAGTACGTGCAACAACCTCTTTACCCACACCGGTTTCTCCGGTAATTAATACCGAAAGCTCTGAATTCGCCACGACTTTAATCTCGTTTTTTAATTCCAGCATTTTCGGGCTTTCACCGACAAAATCGTCACCTTTTGCTTTATGCGCGTCTTTCACCAGTTCATTGGTCAAACACAATGCTTTCTCATTTCTTTTTTCTAATACAGCAATACAGTTAGCATTACGTATCGTTGCCGCCGCAAGGGCAGCTAAAGTAGCAACCGTAATATCATCGATATTACTAAAAGCACCAACTTGCAACGCATCCAGCGTGAGTACGCCAACAAGATTCTCCTCAACATATAAGCAGCAGCCCATACAGTCGTGAACATCAAGTACACGTTTGGGGTCTATCGATAGCAGGCCATCATAAGGGTCAGGGTAACTTGAGTCGGCATCAAAACGAATGGGTTTACGCGAAGATAAGATAGCTTTTAATCTTGGGTGTTCTTCAGGAGAAAAGCGCATCCCCAGTACTTCGGGTGACAAACCGTCAACTGCGACAGGAACCAAATAATCATCTTGTAATACCAATAAGGCTACCGCATCACAAGGCATCACTTCATTAACGGCCAACATTAAACGCTGATAATGGGCTTTTTTAGGTAAACTTAAACTCAGATCTAAAGCAATTTTTAGTAACGTTTTTTCAAGCACAAGCAATATTCCAACGTGGGGGAAAAGAATAAATCATTAGTAATTCAATGATTATAGCGTGTTTAACTATACCCGTTCCACTTGAAGATGCATGATTCAGCTGGAATTTGAAACGGCTTTAGGCAAGGCATTGATTGAAGAGAATAGTTATTCTATTGTCGAAATCAATAACGCAGCATTAAGCGTTTCTAAACCAGCCCCTTGGGGAAGGCTGAGCAAATCATACTCTGCGTTACCTTTCTTTTTAAGGGTGCTACATGGATGGTGTTTTTAGAGAATGCAGGAGCATATTCTCCTGAATGACCCTTAATAAAAAATGCGCCTTGATCATGAAGCGCTCAGACTTCCTGAAATGAGCATCTTCAAGTAGAGCAGGTATAGATAATGATAGCTAATATCGTAGGGACTAAAATAGCGTAACTTAACAAAAGCCAGCGCCATTTAGCTTGTGCCCTATTTAGCTCCATAAAAACATCGACGATCTGCTGGCCTTTTATCACCACTGACAGAGTCACCAGTATCGCAACGATACTAGTCTGATTATTCGATTGTGCCAATAAAGTACTGAGAAGTGTGAGCAATATCAGAATAATGACTGAAGAGTGCACATTATTAAATAAGCGATTCATAATTTATCCTAGTGAATGATGTAAATAAGAAAAAAAACAATAATCCACACAAGATCAACCATATGCCAGTACGAAGCTCCTGCTTCAAAACCATTACTATCCGTCGGAATATAAGAATCTTTGCGTGCTTTAATTCCCATATAAGCCAAAATAATCATTCCTAATAAGACATGCATAAAGTGAAAGCCAGTAATGAAAAAGTAAAGGGTATAAAAGGTGTTCGTTGATAGGTCATAACCAAGCCCAACCAAGGTTGTATATTCACTCAGCTTTAAGACCAAATATACGGTAGCACTAAGTAGAGCAAGTATCAGTCTTCGACTTGCGACAAAATTCTTACCTTTCTTCACTGCTGCAACAGCTAAGGCAACAAAATAGCTGCTAACAATTAAAGCTAAGGTGCAAAATAGTCCGATGGAAGCATTAAGTGTGGCACGGCCCTCGATAAACATGTCACTTTGTATCCGCTGCGTAACAGCAAAAGCAATGAAAAAAATAGCAAAAACAGTGAGCTCCATAACAATAAAAATCCACATTGCTAAATCACCAGGTAATTTTTTTTCACAAGCTTGCTTCGTTACAGGTACAGGTACACGGTTAACTTCATCAAAAAGCAGAATATTAGCCATTTACCTTCCTTTAGTTTAACTTGAGTTGAGCTTGAGTTGAGCTTGAGTTGAGCTTGATACTTTCACTTAAAGTTTAATACTCACCAGAAAACGAAGCTTTACTGCTCGTTAGTTTCAATCGGTATAGCTCTAAGTCCTACTATTTTGACTTTATCGCCCACTTGAAAAGTATAATTTGGCGAGCGAATTAACACCTCTTCATCATTTTCTTGTTTCACTACGTAAGAGTTACCGCTAGTACCTGATAATTCTTGCACGCCACCACCTGCCCAAGCACCGACTAAGCCGCCTGCAATAGCACCTACAGGTCCACCTAAAACACCACCAATTAAAACAGAACTCCAACCCCCAATAACTTGACCGACACTATTGTCTGGCACTCTTTGTACAACTTCATCGGCATTTGAGTAGCTACTTACTAGCAACATTGGGATAAGAAGTATTGATTTTATTGTATTCATATATATATCCTATAACTTAAGTTTTTGTTTAATGTTATTTATATAGCAAAAACAAAGCCAACAATTAAATAGCTATTTATCAATAACTTATAAAGAACATTTATTTCACGTACAAATACGATGTTAAAACAACATCAATAAACAGGTAAAAAAGACATCAATTACACATCTTAAATAGTGAGTTGTTAATTACACAACCTTCCTGAAATAAGAGGGTTTAAAATCAACGAGTCACTGATCTTAAAAAGCTTTCACAAAGATGATTTTGACCACTGCGCGAGTTCAGTGATTGCAGATAAAGCTATCAATTTTCATTAATAACAACTTTTCTCCTAAAAACAGTTGACCTTACTATCGTAGTAAGCTTTAACCTCAGCTTAGTTCTACAATTCAATTAAGATGAGAAGCTTATGAATACAACTACACAATTCAAAATTGACGGTATGACCTGTGCTTCATGTGTCGGTCGTGTTGAAAAGGCGTTACACAAAGTGGTTGGCGTGACAGATGTTACAGTCAACCTAGCTACAGATACGGCAACTATTCAAGGTACTGCCAGTCATAGTGAATTAATTACGGCTGTTATTGAGGCGGGTTATCAAGTGCCAGTAAAGGTAAAGCAATTTGGTATTGGAAAGATGAGTTGCTCCTCTTGTGTGAAGCGGGTCGAACAGGCATTGCTAAAAGTAACCGGTATGGTCAGTGCATCGGTAAATTTAGCCACCGAGCACGTACAAGTAAAAACTTTATCCTTTGTAACTGATGAACAACTAGCCCAAGCCGTGACACAAGCGGGTTACCTTTTTATCCCATTGAACAATGACAGCGTGATAAATAAACCCAGTCAACATCAGCCTTTTTATACTAAAGCCTGGTGGCCCGTATTGGGAGCAGGCCTACTTACCTTGCCACTGGTGTTACCCATGTTAGGCATGTTGTTTTCGCAACAGTGGATGTTACCGCCTGTTTGGCAATGGTTGTTAGCTACGCCAGTACAGTTCTATTTTGGCGCTCGTTTTTATCGTGCAGGCTGGGGGGCATTAAAAGCGGGTATGGGCAACATGGATCTTCTTGTCTCCATCGGTACCAGTGCAGCCTACGGACTATCTTTATATTTGTGGTGGAGTTTTGATAGCGCTCATGGCATGCCGCACTTGTATTTTGAAAGCAGTAGCGCAGTAATAACCTTGGTTCTGCTGGGTAAATATTTAGAACACAAAGCAAAACGCCGAACAACTGATGCACTTAGAGCATTGGAAAATTTGAAACCTATTGAAGCGACAGTGCAACGCTTAGGTCAATGGCAAAAAGTGGCAGCTTCATCAGTGCAGTCAGGTGAAAAAGTAAAAGTAATTCCTGGGGAAAGTGTCCCTGTTGACGGTGAAATTTTACAAGGAAATAGTCACCTGGATGAAGCGTTAATTAGTGGCGAATCGATTCCCTTGAGTAAAAAAGAAGGTGATATCGTCACAGGTGGCTCACTTAACTTAGACGGTATTTTGGAGATCCGTGCCACTAATGTTGGTAGCGAATCTACTTTATCAAAAATTATTGCACTCGTAGAAGAAGCCCAAGGAGCGAAAGCCCCCGTTCAGGCAATAGTCGATAAAGTCAGCAGTATCTTCATTCCTGTCGTCTTATTGATCGCACTCACAACCTTATTGGTAACGGGTTTAGTGTTTGATGATTGGACCAATGGCATTCTCAATGCGGTAGCCGTGTTAGTTATTGCTTGTCCATGTGCACTTGGTTTAGCAACTCCAGCAGCTATAATGGCAGGCACAGGAACCGCTGCCAGATTGGGCGTATTAGTTAAAGATGCAGTAGCATTAGAGCAGGCAAAAAAAATCGATTTAGTAGTATTTGATAAAACAGGCACCTTGACCCAAGGCAAACCTGTTGTAAGTGAGATGACAGTCGTTAATGGCAATGAAGAATCAGTATTACAGCTAGCCTATTCCCTACAAATAAATAGTGAGCACCCATTAGGCAAGGCAGTGGTTGAAAAGGCATTAGCCAACGATACACAAGCAATACCTGTCGATGAATTTCAAGTTGTCGCAGGTTATGGTGTCAAGGGCAACATTGCTGACAATTTAGTATTGATGGGCAGCAGTCATTGGATGCAAGAATTAGGTGTAACACTGCCAACCGAACAAATAAAAATAGCGGGAGCTTCTGTTTCTTGGTTAGCTAGTCAACACCAAGATAAAATAAAATTACTCGGCCTATTTTGTTTTAGTGATAAATTGAAATCCGATGCATTGTCTGCTGTGAAGCTATTACAACAACAAGGTATAAAGGTTGCTATGCTTACCGGTGACAACCAAGCGAGTGCAACATCGGTGGCTTCAGAATTACAGTTGGACGATTTTAAGGCTGAAGTACTGCCTGCAGACAAAGCAAAATATATTACGCAATATCAAGAGCAAGGTTATCAGGTTGCTATGATTGGTGATGGCATTAATGATGCGCCAGCGCTAGCAAAAGCAGATTTGGGCATGGCAATGGCATCAGGTACTGATGTTGCGGTTAGTGCTGCTTCTTTTACTTTAATGCGCAGTAAGCCAAGCCTAGTGCCCACGGCATTGATCATTGCAAGGCTGACTTATCGTAAAATACAGCAAAACCTTTTTTGGGCCTTTATCTTTAATGCAGTAGGAATTCCGTTGGCAGCCTTTGGTTATCTTGACCCCATTATTGCGGGTGCTGCAATGGCATTTAGTAGCTTATTTGTTGTCAGTAACGCATTGTTACTACAACGTTGGACACATAAGGAGAAGTAACATGGATAAACTTGTCACCATAGGCAAAGCCTCGAGTTTAACGGGGGTGTCCGCTAAAATGATTCGATACTATGAAGAAATTGGCGTATTGAAAAAAGCGAGTCGCACAGATGCAGGTTATCGACTCTATAATCAAGCGCACATACAACAACTGGGCTTTATTCGTCGTTCGAGAAATCTAGGTTTCTCAATGACTGAAATCCAGTCATTGCTCAAATTCTGGCTCGATAATGACAGAGAAAGTCGTAACGTGAAAAAACTAGCACTGAGTCATTTACAGGAGATAAACGAAAAAATAGTGGAGCTAGAGCAAATGAGAGAAGTGTTACAGACACTAGCGGATAAATGTGATGGTGACGATAACCCTGATTGTCCTATTTTAGAAGGCTTAGCTCACCTTTCATCTGAATAAAAGAGAGAGATTGGGCAAGTAACCTGGCAAAAAATGACGACTTAATTAAGTTTTATATAACTGGTCGATACTGCCAGTATAAACAATTGATTTTTAATCAAAACACTGACAAAGCCCGCTATAAAACAAAGGTTCCATGACGTTCCTCAAAAATTATTCACTCACTTCAAACAAAATATTATAGGGTGTTTCAATACAAAGTTTCTGCTAGCACTATGCTTTCAAACGGTAATAAACACTGCATAGTGCCCTAAACCCACTACTCCATAAGCAGTGATAATAATAGTGAACAAATATCTGCAGATAACTCCTATGTACACCAAGCTATTTTATCGATAAGTCACATTGCTAATTTAATCTTATATTAAGACATAATTTGTAAAAATAAGTGAGGTCAGAATAAACATAATACTAATGACTACTATAGAAAACCATTTCCAGTGACCTGTTCCAAGCCAAGATGCTTTCCACGTTTTTCGAACAAGATTAAATTCATTACGTTGTGACTTATAGTGTCGCAAACCATAAAGATATGTCCCTGAAATAGCTAACGCACATAGTATACTTCCAAAGATAAAATATAATATTTTAGTGTAAATCCCCCCCCAAACACCAAAATGTAGCGGATCAGCCGCCTCAGATATTCTTACATGCATCGATTGTTCATGCGCTATACGTCGTGATAAGTATTGACCATTAATGCTATCAAAAATAACATTATTAGCTCTATCTCGCACTAACACGGTATCATTTTGACCTTGAACAATGATGATATGTTCTTCACTTGTCGGTAAAATAATGCGTGTAATGCTTAAATCATGGTATGTAGAAACACTCTTTATCGTCGTTTCAAAAATCGCTTGCGATGTCTTAAAAATTACCTGATCGACTTTATTAACCACGGGAATATCTTGTTCTGGAAAGCTAGCATTGCCCCCCCAGACTTCAATTAAATACCATGTACCTGTTATACATACAGTGAATAATAGCCAACTCCCCCACAAGCCGAAAAGTCTATGGCAATCATTCCAAAATGTTTTTCTATTATTTATCCTCGGTTTCCTAAAAAAAGCTTTCCACCATTGAGGAATGATAAAGAAACCTGAGATAAGGGAAAAAAACATCACAAGCCCTACAATACCAACAATAGTAACGCCATAAATAGTAGGCATCATTAAATGCCGATGCGACATCCTAAAAAAACGTTGCCAGTTATACCAACGACCTTTTCCTTGATATTGTCCGGTCACGGGATGATAAAACTCACGGTAGCGCTGCTCTTGGTCATTCACACGGATAACCTCAACGGCGAACCAATTATCAACAGGCGCATTAATACTCTTTATTAGCGATGTATCATCTTGCTTATACGCCGATTGATATACTTTAGACCAGTTGATATCTGAAGAAGAGACAGACGGTAAAACACGTTGACTACTATTGAAAAGCCAATCTATTTCATGTGAAATAACAGCCAATGTGCCTGTTAATAGAATAAAACATATTAATATTGACAATTTAATGCCGGCTAAACTATGCCATGCATACCATTTTTTTTTGTTCATTACATAATTTACAAGTAGATTTAAAGATGAAGAAAAGGCCTCCAATAGAAGCCTTTTTATATACAAGATGTTTAAATTGAATAACTTACCTGTAATAAGACACTACGTGGCTCTCCTGGGAAGTGTCCATTTCGTTCATTAAAGCCACTCGTAGCATATTCTTTATCAAATAAATTCTTCAGGTTCAGCTGAATTTCAAAATTATTGATAGTACTGCGCCAACTTGCATCCCACACAGTATAAGATTTCACTTTTTGACCACTCAAACTAATGCGGTCACTCACATAGTCAGTACCAAAAGCAATAGCCGAGTTTATCGATGGTAATTCCCATCGAGTCCAAATACCCAAAGTATGATCTGGCGCATTTACAAACTCATCTCCTACTGAATTTCTAACTGAATCAGGTGCGCCGCCAGTAATTTTAGCCTTGTTGTATGCATAACTCACTGTACCGGTCCAAGTTTCAGTTATGTCGCCAACGATATCAATTTCAACACCTTCACTAGTAACTTCTCCAATTTGTACAATCGCTGCAATACCATCATTAATTCCAGTATCATCTGGGTTCCAACTGGTCACATTTTCTTTAACAATGTGGTAAGCGGTAACCGTGGTGTGCAAACTGCTATTTAACCACTGATTTTTAATCCCTAATTCATGCTGCACGCTTGTTTCTGCTTTTAAATCGCCAATAACGTCACTGTCGAAGCTAGATTGCTGTTGGTTATATAAACTTTGTGGCTGAAAACCTTGAGTTATATTCCCAAATACCGACATATCATCGTTAGGTTGGTAAATAGCACCAATACGCGGGCTGTAATTATCATCAGAAGATTTGAAATTATCGGTCACTCCTACATCTTCAAATTTATCGAATCGCACTCCGGCTATAGCTAACCAGTGCTCACTTAAACGAATTTGATCTTGTACATATATCCCAAGACGGTTACTTTCACTATCTGAATCTGGGCGCACTTTCAAAAGGTAGTCATTTGTATTAGCTCCGTATATAGGATTAATAATATCCATATCAGGGATTAATGACGCAGCACCACGACCAAATTTAGATTCATAGTGTAATTCGCTATTAAAATAATCAGCACCAAATAACAAGATATGTTCAATATCCCCAGTAGTCATTTGATAGACAAAATCAGTAGTGATACTCCATTCACTATTCTCTCTTAACTGATCACGAAATTCTCTGGTCATTGTACGCCCATCATCGGCTAAACCTCGATTTTCGTGATAATTTTGCGTTCTCTCATTCTCCAAAGCGCGCAATACTGTATTATTAGTCAAGTTATCAGATAGTTGTGTTTTCGCAATGACTTGCCAAACATCAGCCGTTAAACGTTGAAAATCCGTTTTTTCATTAGGGCTGTAACTTATATCAGTTAAGAAGTTACCATTATCATCCACAGGAACACCTCTTAAACGGTGCCCTCCTAAATCTTGATCGATAAAATCATACTGAAAAGTTATATCAACATCATCGGTAGGCAACCACGTAAGACCTGCTGATAATAATGTATTTTCTTCATCGGTATTATTTCTAAAACCTTTCTTACTTTGGTAAAAACCACCAAGCCTATAAGCCAATGTTGCATCATCATTTATCGCATTTGTCGTATCAGCATAACCACCAAAGAGATCTTCGTTACCCATGAATAATGCAATTTCAGAGTGTTGAGTAAATTTTGGTTTTTTAGTGACGTAATTTAGCAAACCTCCGGGCTGACCAGCGCCATATAGCATGCCTGTAGGGCCTTTTAATACTTCGACTTGCTCAACATTAAATAATTGTGGAATAGAAAAACCTGAGTAAGGGTCTCCTTGTACACCGTCATAACGAACTTGATCTTGCCTAAATCCCCTAGCAGTAATGCCTGAATAACTAAATTGAGTCACACCAGATATTGAGCGATAAAGATCAGAAGTTTGACGTGCCGCTTGATCTCTAATGAGTTCATTACTCAAAACCTGAACTGATTGGGGTAAGTCCATATAGTCAGTTGGCGTCTTTGTTGCCATCGTTGATTCTTCTACAAAATAGAATTGAGCGGCTCTGCCCTTTACCGTTATCACTTCAATATCTTCTTTGACAAGCTTGTCCTCGGCCATAACCTGTGTACTTGAAGCTATTAATATGGCGAATGTGACGAGTGACCTTTTGAATGGTAAACGAACCATTTTGACTTCCATGAATTGCCCTTAACAGTAATGAGAATGATTATCTTTTGATAAAATGTAATTTAAAGTATTACACTTATATATTCAAGTGATTAATGGGCATTTGTTTTAAGAGCCCTGAGGTAGGCGATGAAAAAATGGGGTCGTTATTAAGCTGTTAATTTAATAGTACGCATTTAACGGTGAAAATAGCTGACATAGAAAGGCAAGTAATTAATGTGAGCCGCTAGTTAGTTTAGCCTGTTTCAGCAATGTAGTTGCTAGGCATTAAATTTAAAATAACAATGTTCATCCCACAGGCAGAGTTTTCCTATTGCCTAATAAAATTAGAGATCAACACCAACTAGATAGGTGGAAAATAAAAATCAACACAAGTGAAAGTGAAATAGTAGAGTTAAAAAACACGCCTCAGCTCTAAACATTTTTACATATTCGCTAAGTCGCTTTCTTCCATAAACTATAATGTTTTAATAACACTAAAAAAGCCTAGCTAAAAACTAAACTATTTATTGTTCTTAAACAACTTTCAGCCAAAGTAATAATTTTATTCTTGGTTTTATTCTTAGTTTTTGTTATTGCTAAATAAACAAATTAACGTAAAGGGATTACTTATGGCATTGCCACAAACGGATACAGAAACTGCGGTTGATAAACAGCAGATTAAACAAGCGTCTAATGCCGCACTTGCTTCAATTTTAAACCTCACTTTTTTGCCAGGTATTGCCT
>OJGO01000509.1_pt1 | contig 13104 bp, 9 predicted proteins | sample 1594871 | NCBI WGS metagenome assembly OJGO01 (sample SAMN05416798, study PRJEB24817) | seawater metagenome | isolation source: Sea water | place: Canada:Atlantic | collected 2013-07 | reverse complement strand
AGCGAAGATCGGGTTCGTTCTGCGAACGATTCCGCGTTACCGCGGTTCGCGCCTCAAGTGGCGCTCCTACAGTGGAAGCTCAAGCCCGGCAGTCTGCCACGGCGTCGCCCGAACAGCACGAACACAAGGAGCAAGTGATGAAATTTTCGCCATACGGTGCCCCGCAATCGCCAACCCGACCAGATAGTCACAAATTAGGGCTAAAAAAGTCATCCCGCTTCCCTATACTTGCGGGCCTACGAGTTTCGTTGTTTATGTAAGCAAACACTCACATGAATGCTATATAAACAACGCGCCCACCCCGAATTTCGGGGCCTGGGGCACACCAAAGCGGTCATTTAAACCGCGTACTTTGGGACTGGAGAGCAGAAGCTATGATCTATCAAGGCAACGCCGTAAGCGTACAACTGCTTGACGACGGCATCGCCGAACTGAAGTTTGACCTTCAGGGCGAGTCCGTTAACAAGTTCAATCAGGAAACCGTGGAAGACCTCGGTAAGGCTGTGGAAGCTGTTAAAGGTAACAGCGACATCAAAGGCCTGATCGTGACTTCCGGCAAAGGGGTTTTCATTGTTGGCGCCGACATCACCGAATTCACAGACATGTTCAAACTGCCGGAAGACGAAATCGCCGGCTGGTGTCTGAAATCCAACGAAGTCTTCAACGCTTTTGAAGATCTCGACATTCCCAAAGTGGCAGCCGTTAACGGCATCGCCCTGGGTGGCGGCCTGGAAATGTGCCTGGCTGCAGATTTCCGCGTACTGAGCGAAAAAGCCCAGGTAGGTCTGCCGGAAGTGAAGCTGGGCCTGTACCCGGGCTTCGGCGGCACCGTGCGTCTGCCCCGCCTGATCGGTGTGGACAACGCTGTTGAGTGGATCGCCGCTGCTGGCCAGCACAAGGCCGACAAAGCGCTGAAAGACGGCGTGGCTGACGCGGTCGTCGCTCACGACGAACTGCAAAACGCCGCCATCGATCTGGTCAAGCAGTGCCTGGCCGGCAAGATCGACTTCCGCGCCAAGCGCGCCGAGAAGCTCGAGCCGCTGAAACTGCCGCCCATGGAAAACATGATGGCCTTCCAGACCTGCACCGCCATGGTGATGGGTCAGGCTGGCAAGAACTACCCGGCACCGGTAGCGGCCGTGAACACCATGCAGAAGCACGGTGGCATGAACCGCGACAAGGCACTGGAAGTGGAAGCCAAAGGCTTCGCCAAAGTCGCCAAGTCCTCCCAGGCGACCTGCCTGGTCGGCCTGTTCCTGGCAGACCAGCAAGTGAAAAAGGTCAACGGCAAAACCGCCAAGGCCTCCAAAGAGATCAACCAGGCTGCGGTACTGGGCGCAGGCATCATGGGCGGCGGTATCGCCTTCCAGTCAGCCTCCAAAGGCACCCCGATCATCATGAAGGACATCGCCGACAAGGCGCTGGACCTGGGCATGAGCGAAGCCAGCAAACTGCTGACCAAGCGCGTTGATCGCAAGAAAATGAAGCCAGCCAAAATGGCCGAAGTGCTGTCCTCCATCCGTCCGACCCTGAACTACGGCGACTTCGCCAACGTGAACGTGGTCGTTGAAGCGGTTGTTGAGAACCAGAAGGTCAAGCAGTCCGTGCTGGCGGAAGTGGAAGGCGAAGTGACCGAGGGCACCGTGCTGGCCTCCAACACCTCCACCATTTCCATCACCAAACTGGCTGAAGCCCTGAAGCGTCCGGAAGACTTCGCCGGCATGCACTTCTTCAACCCGGTACACATGATGCCGCTGGTGGAAGTGATCCGTGGTGAAAAGACCTCCGACGAAACCGTTGGCACCCTGGTGGCCTACGCCCAGAAAATGGGCAAAACCCCCATCGTGGTTAACGACTGCCCCGGCTTCCTGGTGAACCGTGTACTGTTCCCCTACTTCGGCGGCTTCGGCATGCTGATGCGCGACGGTGCCGATTTCCAGGCTGTCGACAAAGTGATGCAGAAGTTCGGCTGGCCCATGGGCCCGGCGTACCTGATGGACGTGGTTGGCATCGACACCGGTGTTCATGCGGCCCAGGTCATGGCGGAAGGCTTCCCCGAGCGCATGCAGTACGACTTCAAAGATGTGTCTACCGTCATGTTCGAAAACGAGCGTTACGGCCAGAAGAACGGCATCGGCTTCTACAAGTACGAGCTGGACAAGAAAGGCAAAACCAAGAAGGTTGTCGACGAGTCCACCTACGAACTGATCAAGCCGCACGTTGCGGACACCAAGGAATTCGATGCGGACGAAATCATTGCCCGCATGATGATTCCCATGTGCACCGAAACCGTTCGCTGCCTGGAAGACAACATCGTAGGTTCCGCTGCCGAGGCCGACATGGCCATGATCTACGGCATCGGCTTCCCTCCCTTCCGTGGCGGTCCGCTGCGTTACATCGACAGTGTTGGCGTTAAAGAATTCGTCGCGCTGTGTGACAAGTACGCGCACCTGGGTGGCATCTACGAAGCACCGCAGATGCTCAAAGACATGGCCGCCAAGGGCGAGTCTTTCTTCGCCTAAGCCACGGACAAGCAGGAGTTAAGAGATATGAGTTTGAATCCTAAAGACGTTGTTATCGTCGATGCGGTCCGTACCCCCATGGGCAAGAGCCGTAATGGCCAGTTCCGTCACGTGCGTGCCGAAAAACTGTCAGCCCAGCTGATCCAGGCGCTGATGGCCCGTAACCCGAACTGGGACACCCAGCTCACTGAAGATGTAATTTGGGGCTGTGTAAACCAGACCAAAGAACAGGGCATGAACATCGCCCGTAACATCTCCATGCTGGCCGGTCTGCCGCGCACCAGCGCTGCACAAACCGTGAACCGTCTGTGTGGTTCTTCCATGCAGGCACTGCACTCCGCCTCACAAAGCATCATGACCGGCAACGGCGATGTATTTGTTATCGGTGGTGTAGAGCACATGGGCCACGTGGCCATGGATCACGGCATCGACCTGAACCCGGAAATGTCCAAAGTGGCTGCCAAGGCATCCAACATGATGGGCCTGACCGCAGAAATGCTGGGCAAGATGCACGGCATCACCCGTGAACAACAGGACGCCTTCGGCGTTCGTTCACACCGCCTGGCGTGGGAAGCCACCCAGCAAGGTCGTTGGGACAACGAAATCGTTCCCATCGAAGGTCACGACCAGAACGGTCACAAAGTGCTGTGCGAAATTGACGAAGTGATCCGTCCCGGCGCCAGCATCGAAGACATGCAGAAGCTGCGTCCGGTCTTCGATCCGGCCAACGGTACCGTCACTGCCGGCACCTCCTCTGCCCTGTCTGACGGTGCTTCCGCCATGCTGGTGATGAGCGCCGAGCGTGCCCAGGCCCTGGGCCTGAAGCCCCGCGCCAAGATCCGCTCCATGGCCGTTGCCGGTTGTGACGCGGCCATCATGGGTTACGGTCCGGTACCCGCCACCCAGAAAGCGCTGGCCCGTGCTGGCCTGACCATCGATGACATCGACTATGTAGAACTGAACGAAGCGTTCGCTGCACAGTCCCTGCCGGTGGCCAAGGACCTGAAGCTGATCGACAAGATGGAAGAGAAAGTGAACCTGAACGGCGGCGCCATCGCCCTGGGTCACCCGCTGGGCTGCTCCGGTGCGCGTATCACCGGCACCCTGCTGAACGTCATGGAATGGAAAGACGGCCAAATCGGTCTTGCCACCATGTGTATCGGCCTGGGTCAGGGTATCGCTACCGTCATTGAACGGGTTTGATAAACGCCTGATGCCCCAAAGCCTGACGCCGGATGCAATTCGGCGCTCAGGCCCGGCAACGCATTTCCGGCCCGCCTCACAAGGGCAGGACTGGAAACAAAAAACCCCGGCTTACCCGCCGGGGTTTTTCTTTGTTGGGCCTACAAATTTTCATCAATGTCTTGGCGCCCAAGCACCCGCATGATTTCGACCACACTGCCATTGACTCGATAGTAAATACTATCCACTCCACAGACACTACGACGATAACCTTCCTGAATATACTCAACCGAAGGGTAGAGACGAGGTGCTTGTGCGATACGCTCAAAACGCTGAATCAGAGCCTCAAAATACCGAACCGCCTACTCTTCACCAAATATCTCAACACCGCGCCAGTAAATTCGAGCCACATCCCTTTTGGCCGCATTACTGAGTTTATACGTCATCCCTTCCCAATCCGTCCTGGATCTCTTTCAGCAGCTCATCTGAACTCTGCCTCGTAAAACCAGCCTGTTCCGCTTCGCGCAATTTGGCGCGAATTACCTGCACCTCACGAGCACCTTCCTGCTCGCGCAACTGGCGTTCGCGAATCAGCTCACGCACCACTTCACTCTCATTACCGTAGTGTCCGGTCTCGATCTGGATCTTGATCCAGCTATCCTGCTGCTCTGTCACAGTAATGCTCTTCTTCACCATTGCCATACGAAACCTCACGCAGACGAACTTATACTACCAGGTAGTATAAAATCCGCACGCGGGAAGGAAAATGCCGCTCGTCTGCCTACCAATCCCAGGGTAGTACGGCGTGTCGCCCGGTGCGGCTTGTTGATAGCCCGCTCAGGTCACCGTCGCCATACTGATCCAGTGCTCCAGAATACTGAGCCTACGGGTAGCCAGACATCAAGCCAGCCACCACCTGATCCGTAGGAGACTTGCCAAGTTGTGGATGTCTTGTTGTTCGTTTGTTGTTCGGTAGGCTTACCCGCCGGGGTTTTTCTTTTTTTAACACCAGACTGACCTGTTCTGCATAACCGGGCCTTTCTGCCCCTCGTCTCCCCCACCGTGCCTTCGGTACAGTAACGGTTCTGTCACCAGAACAGGCTGAAGCGCCGCCGACAACAGAGCATCATTCAAGTCGCGTACTCACCGCCGCGTGAGCGCTGCTTTCTCCACCACAGAGGGCAAGACGGCAACGCGTGATCAGCCTGCATCAAGGAGGAAGCCTTCATGCTTGACTGGATTGCACAGCATCAAAAAATCCTTTCTGTCGTCGCCAGTTTCAGCTCACTGGTTATCTGGATCGTTTACGCGCAACTCCTCTATTTGGGTTTCCGCCGGCAACGCAGCCCGCGCCTGATCATTAATCGTGGGCGCAACAAGGACATCAATGCGCTCTGCCTGATCAGCAACATGAGCGCCGAATCCGTTTTCGTGCAATACATCATCGCCGAACTCCATACCTCCCAGGGCACCATCACCATGGATGTGACGGATTTCGAGCAGGAGTACAACAAGGGCGACGAAAACCCGGAAAGACACAATCCCACTTCAGGCGCAGTGAATGTGTCGGAGAACACACGCCAGGGCCCGATTAAACCGGGCGGCTTCTCCCATATCGGCACGTTCAAGGAATTGGTTGAGCGCATCGCCCGCTGTGAGGGCATCAAGATGGACGGGCACATGCCCCAGGGAGATCTGGAGTTCACCCACCTGACCCTGCGGCTGATCGGTATCTATGGCCCCGAGAACAAACCCATCGGCGCCGAGCGGGGCTTCGATCTGGCTTACAACGCCAGTGAATTCTCTCTCAGCCCCGCCTCCTGGGACACCAAACAGCTGACCTCCATGAGACAGCGCCACAAGCTCAAGAAGATTGTGGAACAGCTCAACGCCTCGAACATTACGTCCTCATCGCCGTTTCAGGAGGCGGTCAAGGAAACGCAAGCGAGCTAGCAGGCCAAGCCGTACCCAACGAAGCAACGGGGCGGGAGATTCGGCCAGGCAGCGATACGGTGCAGATCTGCCTGACCATCAGTGGCGGCCCTGGCGCCGCCACAGGCGGACTTATGAATCGGCCTTGTTCTGCTGGGCCGCTTCCAGTGCCACGATTTTTGCGTGCATGGTGCGCATAAGATCCAGCATTTCCTGGCGCTCATCGTGGGCAACCAGATTGTTGGCTTCCCGCTCGGCGCGCTGCTCGCTTTCGTGTACTTCCTGAGTCGCGCTCACAATGATGGCAATAAACAGGTTCAGCACCATAAAACTGGAAATCAAAATGAAGGGCACAAAGAAGATCCAGGCCATGGGATACACCTCCATCACAGGCCGGGCGATCCCCATGGACCAGCTTTCCAGGGTCATGATCTGGAACAGGCTATAAATGCTCGCGCCCAGAGTGCCAAACCACTGTGGAAACGCCTCACCGAACAGCTCCGTGCCCATCACCGCAAAGATGTAGAACATCATCAGCAACAGCGCGGCCGTCCAGCCGATGCCGGGCAACGCCTGCATCAGGGATTCCACCAACATGCGCAGCCGCTTCACCGATGACAGCAGGCGCAGCACCCGCAGAATGCGCAAACTCCGCAAGATAGCCAAAGGCCCGGAGGCTGGCGTCAGGGAAATGGCGACGATCAGGAAATCAAACACATTCCAGCCGGAGCGGAAAAAACGCGGGCCAAAAGCCACCAGCTTGAGCGCGATCTCCGCCGTAAACGCCACCAGAATCACCTGATTCACCAGGGTGAGCCACTGCCCTGCCCGCTCCTGGGCCACCGCGGAGGTTTCCACCCCGAGGATAATGGCGTTCAGGAGAATCAGCGCGGTAATGCTGTTCCCGAATAACGAGGACTCAAGCCAAACGGTCAGACGCTGGCGCCAGCCATAAGAGGAAACGGAAGAAGACGAGGCCTGCATGAAACATCACCCAACGAGATAAAAGCCGCGAGTATACCTGATCTGTCCATGGGTATTGATAGCGTACGGTCGGGCAAGCAGGTCAATTGATCGCTGCTCTAGCCCCCTTTGCGAGCGGGTTAACGCACGGGACAAGGCCCGGGCATCACTCAGGGACGAGCAGGGAAAACCACCACCTCCTCGCCCTCCTGCCATACCGGCAGCTTGATCATGGTTTGCAGAAAGAGTGGGAGCTCCAACCAGCCCTGTAACCACCGCTGCAGATTCGGGTAAGGCAGCTGGCTAAATACATCGCGATCGACATGGGCGAATTGGCGGACAAACGGCATCACACCAATATCCGCGATGGTCGGGGCATCCCCAAACAAGTAAGCGCGGCTCTCCAGCAACGACTCCAGAACCTGAAGAAAGGCCTCTCCCCGTTGCCGATACTCTGCCTGAGTCATCTCGACATGGCGGTCAGCGTATTTGTAGCGGTCCAGCCAATACTTGAACTCATTATCGTTTTGCTCAATCAGCGCATTCGCCTGATCCAGGACCGTTGCATCTAACAGCCCTTGTGGATCCTGCTGCTCTAGCGCCCACACCATGATGTCCCGGCTTTCTTCAATCACAGCACCATCGGCCAGTCGCAAAACAGGCACGGTGCCTTTAGGGCTTATCGCCAGCATCTGCGCAGGCTTGTTCTTCAATGTCACCTCACGTAGCTCAACCTGCAAACCCGCAAACAAAATGGCTAGGCGGGCGCGCATGGCATAGGGACAGCGACGGAAGGAATACAAACAATCAAGTGAAGCCGTCATAGCGATAGTTCACAACTGGATCAGGGGTGTATTTATGCAACAGGGAACCGGTATGTCTGCTCACCACCAAAATGGTTGTCGATAAACTCAACTCATAAGGTGCGTAGAGGGAAAGGATACTATTGAACCGGTGCCCCGTCCCGGGACACTCTACGCATCGCCATTGGGGGGTATCCTTTTCTTTTTAATTTCACAGATCAACCACTACACGTGATCAATATTTGGGAAATGGGAGACCTGACCCTGGAATTGCTGATGAGTATCCCCCCCGATGACGGGCGTTGGATCGTTACCGGCATGGATATCGAATACCAAAAGAAGGCACGCGGCCCGTTGATTGCAGAAACGATCCTGGGGGAGCTGGACTGGTCAAGCAGCCACGAGGTTCGGGGAGAAACCCGTATCTTTGATGAACAGGGGGATACGGTTGCCAAGGCAGAGCATCGCTGGCGGGTTTCGCCCAAGTGACATCACGCCACATCTACGAAAACCTACCGGACACTCATTCATTAATGAATCAAAGCAGCCAATGAGTGAATGGATGGGTGTCCTGTTCTTCAAAACCAAGACACCCAAAATTCATAATAAAAGGCGAGCATTGAGGGCACGGGACAAGACCTGACCCTCGTGTTCATATAATGTAGCCACAAAGAGATAGTAAGACTGAAGAATAAGCCCGAAAACCAAAAAAATCGTACTAGTGAAAGCGTATATGGTACAAAAAATCATTATAAAAAACCGGAGGGGAGTCTAGGGCATTGGGATCCTATAATCACATATGAGTTACTCTTGGGAAAAGCGCAGACCATTTAAACTCACCCTTAGAGCTTGAATGAAGTAGTGGCAAAGAGTTATTTGGGCAATTTTCAGGGAAAACAATAAGAAGCCCCATATCTGCAAACCCTAATGGGTTCTTAGGGTATACCTTGTTGCCAATTCTCATGCACAACGCCTTTGCCTTTTGCAGTTGTATCTCATTATCCCAGAACCCGCTTCCTGCGGTCGGAAAAGCATAGTCTGAATTAGGTATATACTTGCAGACAAAAGTTGAGCATGACACAGAGGAAAACTTCTTAAATGTTTTCTCCACTAAATCAAAGCCTTCTTTAGTTCCATATATAGAAGAAACGATAACATCTATGTTTCTATTTACAATTTGCTCTTTATTTTCTTTTAAAAAAACGTCTAGAAGACTTGACATCGTTCTTCCTGTGGCAACGATATCATCTACAATAACAATACCATTGAACGTCACATCGAGATCACTTTCAGCTGAGTCAATCCATGATCGAAATCTATCCCCAGAAACGACACAGCGGATGGACAAACCATTCTCCTCAGCATATCGCTTAGCAATAAGCTGTCCGCTCTTCCCTTCGCCATCAATATAAACAATGGCAACATCCTTTCTTTTCTCTTGCTTTGATCTTCTAACCATCGGAGGAAGCTTTTTCAGTACATGTGAGTTAAGCTGCCTAAGAGACTCCGCCATAAAGTCTACCGATACCACATTAACGTTCGTAAGAATTTTAAAAAGAAGGCGTCTTTCCTCAGAAGAAGACGTTTGATCCAACCAAGCTCTAACTTTTTCTTCAGATACCTTTCTTCCTCTATAAATCGGCAAATCAGAACAAAAACTCAGTATCTCACCTGATGAGACAATCAGCTCTGCCTCTTTAGCCTTGCTGCTTATAAGGAAATCATCGGTAAGACTGTCTGGTATCAATTTTTTGTATCCCTCTCTCTTGAGCCACATCTCAAAAAATGGCAAAACAAATTGATACTCACTTTTTTCTTTGTAAAGAATTTGCCTTCGGATGAAATCATCAATTACCAAACTAACCTCGTGAGCCGAAAGTTCAAAGTCTCTTGATTTATCACACAGAACATCCTTCTCAATATCCATCCCCACCCTAGCAAGTTCACTAATAGCAAGAAGAAGCTTACATCTTCTATGCTGGACCAACTCTTCCTCCTCCTGACTATCAGCTTGAATTCCATCTTTCCAAAAATGAGAGAAAGAATTTGAATCCAAATCCGGAATCAAGCTCTTAACAGAATAGTCAACATCTTCTGCAACAATATCAGAGTCTCTTTTTTCTATTGCATCGGTATAAATATGTGACGCTATAAGCTTAGTATAATAAGGGTGACCATTGGTAATTTCGAAAAGCCGTTTAATGGCATCTTCATACCAATTAATCAGCCCTTTCACTGGCTCTGTTACCAAACCAAGATAATCCTCCCACTCTTTTTCCCTAGAAAAATACGACAACGGCTCATGACCAAATTTATTGAGCTGATCCCCTTGCGCACCAATGATGAAGGGCATGTTCTCACCACCAATCAACAAGAAAGCAATATTACTTTTTGAGCTAATTGTCCTCAAATTAGCAAAAAAAGTCTCAGCAATAGGCCCGAATCGATACATATCCAGATGAATCTCATCAAATTCATCTAGAACAAATACAATATGGTTATCAGGAACCACCTTTTTAAGCATGTCGACACATTCTACCAAGGGTGATAACGAACCATTGAAATCTACAACAGGGATATTAACATCGGGGAAAGCTTCCTTAAGAAAGGAATACATCCTCATTCCGAGAGAGTTTATTGCTAAAATTGAGTCCGGATTTGAATAATCACCCCACTCAATAAATTTAAAATGAAAATTATATTTATTAACTTTTTCTTTAGTAGCAGCAGAAGCCGCAGAAGCCAGCGAGGTCTTTCCTACTCTTTTCTGACCAGAAATATAGGTTGACTGCATTCTCTGCCTGGCCAGTCTTTTGACAATATTTGCTATTTTCAAATCTCGCCCATAGAACTCATCTTTTTCAGCAACCTCAGTACTATATGGCTCATTAAATAAAAGCTCCTTCCAATCCTCCCTCTCCTCCTGAGAAAAAACACTACATTCATATACATCAGATTTTCTGTGAGGACTACCATAACTTCCCCATGAAACCTCCACCAACAATTCACATCTCTCAGCAGGATTGTGGACTATTGAGTCGACACTGAAAATAAAATAGCCTGGCGATACATCCCCAACATCTACCTCACCATCCAAAAGTAGGCACTCATCCTCGGAGGTTATTTTTATTAAAACGGCAACTGCCACTCCTGGGCCTTCATTATTGAAAGGTATCTCAACCCTTACCTCCCTACCCTCCTCATATAAAGGGTAATTTTTAAGAGGCAATATCCGACCATCCCTCGTCCTCTTTGGCAAAATACTTGATACAAACTTATCTGATGATCTTTCCTCGACCTCTTTAACACAAGCCTTAATAAGATCGTGAAACTTATAAACAAAGCCTCGGTAGAAAAAATTATTTCTTGAATTAACAACGTCACCAAGCTCTTCAGCATTTGTTTTTAATTTTGATATAGCCTTAAAAAGCTCCTCATCTTCACTAGAGACTATATCTTTACAGTTTTTTAGCGCCGCCCTTGCAATACCTATAAAATCCATCAACCCAAAACAATTAAGATAGTCTTTAACAGCATCGCTGTTTAATGTTCTCATTATCTTGGTTGTTGACTCTGCTAAAGCACGAACATCCGCTGGAATTTTTTCAATCAACCTCAGATCCTCACAAACCCCTGAGTGATAAGCCTCCAGCCTTTGCACGACTTTATATGTCTGATCTTTTTCTTTAATATGTAATTTTTTCGAAATTCTTGGATGGCTATAAAGGAAAACCTTACATATTTCACTTTCCAAATGAGCCGTTCCATCAGCAATCACAACACCCCTAACATCCATACATCGCATTAGAGCAAGCATTGCTTCAGAACCGGACCCTCCTTGATCTATTTTCTCAAGGATTTTCCCTAAGGCCTCGCTTCTCTTGGTCGCCGCCACATCGACGCCATCAATCAGGCAATACAACTTATTTAAAATCTTGCATGCATATACTCTATCAATGGGCTCATCGGCTTGATCTAACATGCAATCTATAGAATCAAAAATTTCTCTACTCATATCAATCCTTTTATTATTTCTTATAAGAGAACAATAGCGGGTAATTTTAGGGTCAGGTCTTGCCCCGTGCGCCTAAGACTCAACACTTCATCGCTCCCCGACACTTCGGGAATGCACTACACCCCCAAAACTGCTGCCCTGCGTTCTTCCCCGAGCGAGCTTTGCGCAGCACCATCACCTCACCACACTGACGACAAGCAGGCGCAACGGGTTGAGGCGCGACTTCGACACCAGTGGGAGCCTCTGTCGGCTTACCTACTTGTCGCTCAGTCTGCTTATCTGCCCTTTCCTGCTCACTGACTGTTACTTCAACGCCATGCCCTTCAAGATGTTCCGGTTTCTCCAGGGACGAGTCCTGCTGAACAGGAAACAGCACCGCCTCAACCTGCTGACGAATATCTACCACCCCATATCCCCTGGCAGCTCTGATTCTCAGCAGCGGCAATCCAGCCGATTCGCAGGCTTGTTCCAGAAAGGCATCCCGCTTCTGCCGTTTGGCCGAACCATGGCTGGCATCATCCAGCTCAATAGCCAGTTTTACGGCGCAGTCTTGTGGGTCGCAGAGGAGGAAATCGACGTGCTTGGCGGAAATCTTGTTGAAGGCTTGTTGCCAGCTGGATCGGTTGAGGCCTTTCTGGGGAGCAAGCACATCCGCGACGCGGACTTTGGAGAAGATGAGGGCCTTGTCGCCCACGGCTTGAGTGAGCACGCCGTAGAAGGAGCGTTCGGCTTTGGAAAGCAGATAAGGTTTGCGGCGATAGCCGAAGGGAGACGCTCCGCCGCCGGCCCGTTTCTGTTGGGCCAGGATCAGCATGACGCCAATGGCGATAGCCAGTAGAACGCCTAATTCCACAGGCTTATCTCCCGTTTGGCGTTAAACGGGCGCAGTAGTGCTGAATATGGTGGTAACCGGACTGGCATCCCTTCCCCTGAGTCACATTACAGGCCGTGCCACCCTGGCCAGCCGTTGTTATTGGTATCTTTCTATTTGTGATCCAGTTCCGAATGTACACAATCTTCGGGCGCAAATAAATGAATAAGCTTCAGAGGCTTTGTTTCTGTGTTGGGGGCAACGGTAAAAGTAATGGTTCGCACCTCTAGTCGGGCTCCTACACCTCCTATGCTCGTGCCTTGATCTGCCAGCAGGCGGCGTTGAATTTCACGGTATCGCCGAACACAAAGGGCTCGAAAGCTTCTCTGACCACGGTAATCAGCCGGGCTTGTGTCTTTTCGTCCAGGTCGGGAAAAACGCGGCCGAGCGGGCCCAGGCGGGTGAAGTAGCCGACCAGCTCGCTCTCGGGGAAAGTGCATTCGAAATCCAGTGGCTCGATGCTGATGTGATGCCACTGCGCAGCGTCAAGAAGGCTTTCCACACGTTTAGCGTCGGCGAATGCAAACTGCCCGGGGGCGTCCGGGGCTTGCTGGGGCAATGTGACTATGGATTTGGCCGCACGGGCAGCGGCGGTCATGAAGGGGTTTTCTTGCGGGGAGCGCCAGGCGACGAACAGCCCAGGGGCGTCTGTGGCGGCGGTACGCCTCAGGTTCTGGAAGGCCTTGATAGGATCGTCGAAGAACATAATGCCGAAGCGCGAGACCAACATGTCGTAGCGGCCTTCACCAAAATCATGGGTCTCTGCATCGGCACAGATAAACTCCTGTCTCTTATACACATCTGACGCTGCCGACG
>OJGO01000506.1_pt1 | contig 13123 bp, 10 predicted proteins | sample 1594871 | NCBI WGS metagenome assembly OJGO01 (sample SAMN05416798, study PRJEB24817) | seawater metagenome | isolation source: Sea water | place: Canada:Atlantic | collected 2013-07 | reverse complement strand
TAAGTGCGATCAGTGAGTTAACCTTTTTGTAAAACTCATTAAAGGTCTCTTTTTTATCAAATTGAACGTCGAATTTTCCATGAAATAATAAGGTTACGGTTAGATCTTTATAAGTTAGCCAACAAGTATAACCATCAAAATCATGCTGCGCTCGAATACCTAGAAACTCGTATTCACTACCTAACTTAGTCCCTTTGGTTGATACTAAATTAAAAACGAATAAAAAGTCTCTATATTTTAAGATGTTATTACTCATAGAAATGAAACGCTATCATTTGGTGGAAACAACAAGTACAACATATAATGACTCCTAGGGTTAAGCTCATAATAGCATTACGTAAGCTCAACAAAATAAGTTCATCTTTTGCCACGCTATTGTAAAAATATATCAATGCTCAACAATACTTAGAAACAATAGCTGGGCTTATTTAAAATGACGTAATCGATAAGACCATAACAATATTTATTAATTATCAAGGATGAAGAATGCTTTCCGATTTTATTAAACAACATAAGTTACCTGAAGAATTCGGGCTAACAGTAAAAGAGCATTACAAACCATTAGCTGATCGAATTGTTAGTCTATTTAACAAAAAAAGTAATGCCTATTTCGTTGGTATCAATGGCTGTCAAGGTAGTGGTAAATCAACACTCACCGACTTCATTGCTGAATATTTGAGAGCACAATACCAGCTTAATGTTGTCGTCATGTCTTTAGATGATTTTTACTTATCGAGCACAAAGCGTATTCAATTAGCTCATGAAATCCATCCACTTTTAGCGACTAGAGGTGTTCCTGGCACGCATGATATAACATGCCTTAATCATGTGTTAACCCAACTATCCGAGCACAGAACGGGCTTCTCAATTCCAAAGTTCGATAAAGCGATCGACGACCCCTTTCCCCAGAGTCAATGGACCACAGTTGAAGAACCAGTAGACATTATCTTATTAGAGGGTTGGTGTTGGGGTGTAACATCTCAAACAGAAGAGCAATTGCAAACACCAATTAACAACCTAGAATTACAATACGATGTAGAGGGTAAATGGCGTAGTTACGTTAACCAACAACTTAAAACGACTTATGAACCACTGTACAAAAAAATGGACTTTTGGTTAGCGTTACAAGCACCATCTTTCGATTGTGTTTATCAATGGCGATTAGAACAAGAACAAAAATTACGACACAAAAACATTGGCTTACCTCATTCAAAAGTTATGTCGCCTGCAGAGGTATTAAACTTCACTCAGTACTTCCAAAGGCTTACCGTGCAAGGGAGTAATACCCTTTCAAGCTCTGCAGATGCTGTTTTTCATTTAGATAATGCTCGTCATATTATAGATCCTCCTTAAAAGATGATTAGGAAGCCCATGGATTTAGTGGATTCACTGACATGTGGAGCAGTAATATTCTCATCACTCTCTAACCCCTTGCTGAAACAGGAGCATGATGTAAATTTTCATATTCATGGATGTGCAAACAGAAGCTTTAAGGTAAAGCTCTAAGGGAGCGATGTCTCGAGACTAAACATTTCCAGCTATTGATTTTTACCATAAGCCCTGTAAGGTGGTCATACCAGGTAGCTTCATATTAAAATTAAACAAACACCTTTATGGCAAACTTTTATTCAACGGACGTAAAAATTACATGTGTAGATCAGTTTGCTATCGCAGCAACAATCTACTCACCCAAAAAATCGCTGAAGGGTGCAATTTTAATAGGCCCTGCGACTGGAATACAAAGACAATTTTATGCGAGCTTTGCTGCTTTTCTTGCAGAGCATGGCTATGGTGTGATCACCTTTGATAATAGAGGTATTGGTGGCTCTTTAATTGGCAGCGTCAGTGAAAGTGATGCGTCATTACAATGTTGGGGGGAAAAAGACATGCCTGCCGTATTGGAACAATTGAAAACAACGTTTCCTAATACGAAATATCATTTGATTGGACATAGTGCTGGAGGTCAACTTGTTGGGTTAATGCATAATGCGAAGGATTTCACTTCCATCTTCAATTTTGCGAGTTCATCCGGTCAATTGAAGAACATGAGCGGAACCTATGCGATAAAGGCGCATTTTTTTATGAATTTCTTTATCCCATTGAGTAATACTCTTTATGGTCATACAAAGTCTCAATGGTTAGGTATGGGCGAGCCTTTACCTAAAGTAGTCGCTCAACAATGGCGAGAATGGTGTAATAGTGAAGGCTACGTAAAAGCGTCATTCGGCAAAACAATTCATTCTCATTTCTATGATGATTTATCAACACCATCTATGTGGGTGAATGCTGATGATGATGATATCGCAATTGATGCAAATGTTGAGGACATGCTCAGTGTCTTCACAAAAATAAATGCAGAAAAACTCACCTTATCTGCTGGTGACTATGCATTAGATGAAATAGGACATATGAAGTTCTTTAGCCGAAAATCTCAGGTGCTATGGATTCATGCTTTGAACTGGTTAGAAAAGCATTAAAGCCGATATAAGTGCCTAAGTAATTAGGTTATACCATTCCATCTAAGAAAGTGATCGCTTAGCGAGAATTTAAAGGTTTAGAGGCAAGGCATTGATTGCCAGGAATAGTTATTCTATCTTTAAATCAATACCTTACCTAAAGGCGTTTCTAATTCCAGCTGAATCATGCATCTTCAGCGGAACGGGTATATATCACCTCATTAATTTACCTCAAACTTTCTTTTTTCCTTAGCATCGCTATCATTTTCCCATACTTCATATCTAGGGTTATTCGTATCATCTAAATACCATATGGCCATCACCAATCGATTCTTATCGTTTGCAACTCTTAGCGTGCCAGCGTAATCACCTTCGATAGAAGTGCGTAACAAACAACTATTATAATTGACTTTAATACCACTTTTTCCCTCGGTAAACTCACTGCACACTGACAAATAAGCGCTCCGGTTATTGTCATTTTTATAACTTACAGTCAGCTCATACTCTTGATCGATAGTAAATCCTCTAGCAACAATAAGCTCAGCGGTTGTTTCATAAGTAGCATTGGGATCTACCTCGACGACCTCAACTTCTTCAACTGGTTCTTCGACTATAGCTACAACAGGATCAGGAGCTGATAAAACTGGGGGCGTAGTAGTCGACGTTTCACTTTCACCACCGCCTCCTCCACACGCTACTATTAACAAATTTATCGTAGAAATTAAAACAATGTTAGTAAGTTTCATGATCTTCTCCTTATTGTTTAAATACGTTGTTGGTATTACTTTTTTCCACCATAAACCAATCTACATTCAACTCACCCGACGAAGTGACGAAGCTATGAAAATCAGGGTAAGCATATTTAATATCCATATACTCTACTGGGTGTTTCCACTCATAAGGAATATTTATAGCCCATGGCATACCGTTAGCATTAATAAAGTACTCTCCGTTCTCAGCATCTGAAGCATCATCACCACGACCTAGAAAATTAGATTGAAAGGCTTCCGTCGGTGCTTGATTTTTAAGATGAACCTCAAATCTTCTGCCCGGCGCTTCGCCAAATACGTAGTTTCTTTCTTGTCCTTCAGATGAAAAAATGAAAGGATCGTAAGGGAAGTTAGCAACATTATCTTTGTTTACATTAGCTTCCAAAGGAATCTCTATTGAAAAGGTCATTTGAATATTTGACCCACAACCTTCTTCGGTTCGATAATATTTGCACGTTTCACCTGAGGTAACAAAATCCCAAAGGTCATCCGCTATAATGAATATTGCTTCATCTTTACCCTCTTCAAGCGGTGAAATATTTTGCTCAACACCATTAATTTTAAAGATCAAACGATTAGTATCCACTTCACTACGAAGTAGTCCAGGCAGTCGAAATGCAAAGCCATTATGATAAGATGCTCCAATTGCAACAACCTGCCCTTCTATCTTAACGCGCATTAAAGTTCCCTCTACGTCGTATGATGAAAGGCGATAGTTCACTACCAAATCATTCATATCGTAATCTCCCACAAGCGGCCAATTATCTTCAAAGGCCAAGGTAGCCCATGTATTAGAAGATGGGTAATGCATTGCTGTGACATTCTGTTCGGCGATATCAATTTTGTAATCTTCTACTTCACCATCAGAAACACCACCAATAGGAGATAAAGATTCTTCAGAGCTTAATCTAAACCGTGCCCAAGTTGAGCCTGTTTCACTCCAAGTTGGTACGTCGTAAGCTACAACATTGCTACCTGCATTCACTGCCTCTGAGATGATAATTTGTTCATCAGCATCAAACTCACCATCTTTGTCAGCATCGACCCAAGCATTCACAAAGCCGTCAGCTGAAGAGGTAATGTCTACAATAGCTGTTTTACCCGCCTCAACACCCGTCACAAATTGAATGCCATCGTTGTCATCGATGCCAGAACCATCATCTGCATAAGCATTAGGTTCTGTTAGTACGTTTTCACCTAAGAATAGAGTGCCATCACCTACATCATGACGTGCGCCATTATTATTTATACTAGAGCCATAAGAGTCAGGAGCATCACCAAAATCAGTGGTGGGTGAGTCTTGAGAAACAATAGGGGCAAGGGCACAACGCGCGCCATCGTTATTACTAGATGAAGGTCCGTATGCAAAAAATTCAGCAACAGGATAATCCCAATTAGTATTTATTCTGAAAATATTACCGTCATTGTTTCGGCTAATATATAAATTACCCGTAACATCAAAATAAACCGCACCAAATGTGCCCGATTCACCTACATTACTAAGCTTCACAGAGGTACCTGCTTGGACATCAATTTTCCATAGATTACCCCAGCGATCAACTGCGTAAGCAAAACCATTATCAGGATGGAATGCCAAATCATAAATAGCGAGATTAAGGGTTGTTCCGCTAACGATATTTACCATTTGTAAATAGTCATCACTGCTCGCATCTAGTGAAACGCGAAACAAGCCAAAACTCCCTCCTGGACGATATAAGTAATATGCATTTTCTAAAACAGAAATGTCACCAACATAAAAACCTTTGTTTGGTAAATTAGATAAGGGGACAGGCTCGACCTGAAAATCGGCACCAATACGTACAATAGTGCCGTAGTAGTAATTGTACGCGTATAGATAACGGTCATGTATGCTGAACGCCAGCGCATTCATTTTTTGTTGATTCCAATCAGCAGGCGAAGATTTTTCATAAAACCCCGTTGCTAATTGCACACCGTACAAATTGGCTAATTTGTCCTGTATTAAAAAAGCTTCTGTTGGACACTCTGTAAAGGGTTGTGCGTGTAGACCTACACTACCCATACCTATGGCAAATAAAATACTTTTAACTGCTGTTTTTCTCGCTAAATTTATCATAGTGAGTTAACTCTCCGCATAAAATTAATTATTACAGAGAGTATTGCAACAAGGGTGCCAAAAATAATTTACATACTTTACAGTGACTTAATGGTTTTTGTCATATTGATGAGATAGAAGGAGTGAAAATATTTCGCGATCTGAAAATAAAAATGCAAAATGATAAATGATAAATGATAAATATTAACTGTGCTTTATTCTTACTTTTGTTTTTGTCGTAAGTAATTCAGCTGACTAACAGCATCATTAAGTTATTTCTTTCGCTGATTAGTGGTAAACATTTTATTTTGAAAACCACTAATTGTTGATGGTCCATTTATTATTCGAAATTAGCTATTTCTATAAACAAGACTGGATAGCAATTAAGTTAATAGATAGAAAAGCTTAGCTCTGCATTAACAAACTTAGAACAAGCTAAATTATTATTAAATTTTACGACGAACAGCTAAACCAATAAGCACTAGCGAAAATAGTATGAGCATATTCGGCTCTGGGACTTTAGTAATAAAGGTATCCGCAATGCGAACATCATCGTCATTACCATCAACCCAAACCATGAAAGCGGAACCAAGAACAGATGAAATAGGAAAACCTTCATAACCATCACTATCTGCTTCTCTATCAATAAAGATATCCGTTGTTTCAATTGTCGTAGGGCTTAAAAAATTGACGATAGACAAGTTTAAATCATCGTTACTAGAAAGATAATCTGCAGCAAACCCCCAGAAATTTACTTGTTCTGAAAATACAAATAACAAACCTTCATCTAAATCATCTAAATTAGTGTATTCGCCGCCATCAAGATGAGATCCATCAGTGTCACTTGAAATAACACCTAAACCACTACTACCTTTATAAACACCATATGATCCCAATAAACGCTGCCAAGGTGTTACTACGAATTGATCTAAACTTGGATCTGAATCTGATTTAACATTTGCTGTCCAGGCACTGATGGTTAAAGTGACTCCTTCTTGTGTAAATATAAACTCATCAGCAACACCCTCATTTTGCCCTGTAAAGTCTATATAACCGGCTGACGCTGTTGTTGTTAACATCAGTAAAAAAACACTCATTAACTTAGAAAATATGTTTAACATTAATCATCTCATTGTAGAAGGTAAAATTAGCTATAGAGCACTACAGCTATAAAAGCCTCCTACTTAAGCAAAAATTGAACCAAGAACGCAAACAACGACTTAGTATGAGCATTGATGAATTATTACAACTTATTTACTCACAATGTAAAATAAACTGACACTCAATGTATAAATAACAACCTATAATTTACATAGCGATAAATACTGTTGAAATAATCACAAGGATCGAAATTCCACCTCAGAGAGATTGAGGCAAATAAAACTTAGGAGAGTAAAGCTCACTAAAAACTATACATATCGCATAATCGATTACTGATCTTTCTTGGTCATTTTACTCACCACTAACTGAAAAGAATTATTGATAACAATAGTATTCCTTAAGCGCCCATTAATATATTTCACTTTACTAGTCAAAAAATTATAACCACAAAGAAAATTAAGCAAGGGCTACACTTCCTTTAATCACACCTCTTACATGCGGTAATATACGACGACTCACAGGAATTTCATCCCCATTTTTCAATGCGAGTATTCCACTACTCGTCGCACCATTCTTGGATGACGTGACTGACATAACCTCATCCAAATTAACGATATAAGAACGATGTACTTTTAAGAAGGTTGATGGAAGTTTTTCTTCTATGCTTTTTAACGTACCGCTAAATAATGACTGGCTTTGATTCGTAAGGAAAATTTCCACATAATCGCCTGCTGCTTTGCAATAAGCCACGTCATTAACTGGAATTATTTCAATTTTACCCGCACTGCTAAGCTGAAGTGTCGTTGGTAATTTTTGTTGTGCTAACTGATCGACCTTCAATTGTAACTTGAGCAATTGCTGCTCTTCTTCTTTCCTTTGCTTTTTATCTTTAACCGATTGATGAACCATTTTAATCACAAGAAAAGTCATCATGCCCGTGACAATGTAATAAAAATACATGGAATTAAACTTTCCAAAGGTAAACACTATAGTTAAGCAAAAAACATTATAGGCAACAAAATATGAGATTGATTCCCGTGATCTTATTTTCCAGCAACTCAAGCCACTTATAACTACACTAAATAATGCCGGAACTAATATAGCGATGACTGACTTACCATCAAAGCCTGGTGTCATAAACGATAGTAATATCGTCAGAGGTACGACTAACATTAGCCAATAATTCCTTTGTGCTCGAGCAAACTTTTTAAGTGTGAATAATAGGAGACTGAAGCCAAAAATTAATGACAAAACAACAATAGCGATTAAGCGAATATCATGTAACGGGTAACTATAGTTAAAAATAACTCGGCTAACTTCTGTAAATAACTGCCCACTGGCTGCCGCCAACATCAACAGTATGAGCACGGGTGTTTCTTTATCTTCTGCGCTGAACACCAACGTTATCAAATAGGTACAGCCAAGTAACATAGCGCCTAATAAACTAAGTAAAATAAGTAGATCGCGTTTAAAGAATTCACTCGTTTGTCCATATTCTGAAATACCGATGAAATGAATAGGCCTTGAAAGGGTCAGAAAGCCATGATGACTTGAAGCATGAATAATAACTTCATTCGCTCCCCGTTTTAATAACCTTGGTGGTATATAAAACTTAGCGTCCATATCACCTGAAAACTCTTCTTCCTTTAAATAATTAGGCGTACCATTACTGCCTAATTGTTCTCCATTTAAAAAAACTTCACTCGACATTTTAGCAAAAACAAAGATGGCTGAGGGCTGTTTCCTTTTTAAATAAGCGTCAGTCACCGTTAGATTAGCTTTCAGCCATAATTCCACATTTTGTGGATCGATATCCAATAAAAGACCTTGCTGACATTCTTTTTCGGTAAACGTTGGAGGCATTTTTTGTGCTGGTTTTGCCGGACAAAAAACAACTGATTGATTGTCAATTGAAATAGTTGCTTGAGCAAAAGCATATGATTGAACTACACAATTCAATATAAAAATAATGCAAGCAATGTATAAGCTTTTATTCATATTTTTTCCTGTCACCGTTCATCGATTCCTTCATACCTTTCGTCACTTTAACCCATAAAATCAGTAGCTTTAAAAGAATAGCACATGCGTCGTAATCTACAGTACGTTTAAATGAGTGCACTTAATTACCCGCAGTCGTAAGGACAATTCACATGCCACATCAGCAATTAAAGAGCACCATACAAAAATCATTAATAATATTAACACTGTTTATTTCGAATCAGACGTTAGCGCATAATAAAAGTGAGCAAATATTTGCTAATGAAAAAGCAATCATATTCACCACAATGGATAATAAAACAGTCAATGCTTTTGAAGGTTATATTGAAGTACCTGAAAATAGAAATAAAAGTAACAGCCGCTTAATTCCCGTCAAATATGTTCGCTTTCCAGCAACAGGAGAGAATAAAGGTTCGCCTATAATTTATTTATCAGGAGGCCCTGGTGGCTCAGGCATTGATACCGCGAAATATCCAAAGTTTCGTTTTCCATTATTTATGGCATTACGAGAGTTTGGCGATGTAATAGCATTGGACCAAAGAGGTACGGGTTCCTCTAAAACTACACCTAAGTGTGTTTCATCCCAGATTTTACCGCTAACAATTAAGTTGACTAATAATAGCGTAACTCAGTTATATCAAAAAGCAGCCAGTGAATGTGTCGACTTTTGGCAGAAAGAAGGTGTTGATATTTTAGGTTATACAACAACACAAAGCGCATTAGATATAGAAGACTTAAGAAAACACCTAAAAGCGGAAAAGGTGTCCCTATGGGGCATATCTTACGGGAGCCACCTTGCTTTTTCGGCAATGAAAGAGTTAAACGGAAGTATTGATAAAGTCGTTATTGCCAGTGCGGAAGGGTTGAATCAAACGGTGAAATTACCTGCAGAAACTGATGCCTATTTTGCACGACTACAACAAGCCATAAACACCCAACCTGAAGCAAAGAGTGCCTACTCAGACATTGTGACACTAATGCACAACGTACACAAAAAATTAGACAGAAAACCTATGCCAATGAGCATTCCTCAAAGAGATGGTTCTAACATTGAAATGTTATTTCAAAAAGTACACTTACAAATCATCGCCTCTTCAATGATTGCTGACCCTCAACGCGGCCTAAAACATTTATTGATGCTGTATAAAACATTAAATCAAGGCCGTGATGAGGTTCTGGTTGAGTTTTTAAAACGCGGTTATTTTACTAACAGCCCAATTTCATTTGATGCCATGTCATTTGCTATGGACATTGCCTCGGGTATTACCGAAGAAAGATTGGCATTAGTAAACGAACAAGCAAAAACCTCATTATTAGGTTTAGCCCTTAATTTTCCAATGCCGCATTTAAATAAAGCAGTAAAAGGTTTAGACCTAGGGGATAATTTTCGCGAAGATCCCGTTAGTGATATACCTACCCTTTTATTGACCGGAACATTAGATGGAAGAACTTATATGACATCGCAAACAATAGCGACTAAAGGTTTATCTAAGTTAACTCATGTAACAATAAAAAATGCTGGACATAACCTATTTATGGTCTCGCCTGAAGTGACTAAAACCATTAAATTATTCTTAAGTAATAAAGAAATAAAAACAAAGTCCATCACCATTAATTTACCTAAATTGATATGAATTAGGTAAGTCTATTCAACAAAAGTGATAACTTTATAACGCTAAGTTACAAGTGCACCAAGATTGAAGCCTGATCTTTCTTGGTCATTTTACTCACCACTAACTTAAATGAATTATCGATCATTCGCTCAATCTCACCTTGGGGAATTGAGCCATCGAGGATAATTGTATTCCAAAGCCGCTTATTCATATGATAGCCAGGGATTATCGATGGGAATATATCACGTAGCATAACCGCTTCATCAGGATCGCATTTCAAATTCATCCACCAATCCCCCTTTTCAGAAGAATCACTTTTACCATCACCTTTACCCATTTTTCCGATGGCTAGCGTCGCAAACATTTTATTTTTTACTTTAAATACTTTAATGTCCACACCAAAAGGATAATGCAATGAAGCTTCTGGTTTCGCTAATAAGTACTTTTCACATTTAATAGAATCCATAGGGACCTCAACGAGTCAATAAATTCGTTACTCAAACATTACTTTGTTTAAATAAGAACATCGTTTAGAACTCTCTGCCAGTTTTCACCCATCACTTTATCAATTTCAACAGGGGTAAAATTAGCCTTACTTAATAAATATTCAAGGCTTCTCATTCTTTTTATATGATTTAATTCAGGAATAACAATATGGTTCACTGGTTGTTCAAAACCTAATACACCTGTTTTTCCAATACTGTGCCACCATTGCTCATATCCTTGAATAGCGACTTTATTATTATTTCCTGAAAGTAACGCTTTTTCATGGCCTCTTAATGGATAATCATTGGCTATAGCTACCGCTTCAGCTCCTGCAATATTTTTTATATGTTTTAAGTGATTTATATAGTGCTCTGGTCTCGGTATTTTTTCATTAGTTAACCACCAAGACATCATGAAAACCCCAAACACACCACCACTATCAGCAATACCTTTGATGACATGGTCCGGTGTACAGCGTGAATTATCTATAATAGCGCGTGCTGCACCGTGTGTTTGCACAACAGGTCCTTTTGCTCTGGCAAGCGTTTGTTCCGCGCTTTTGACACTAGAATGCGATAAATCAATCAACATATTTTTTGCTTCTAGTTTATCAATTAACTGTAAGCCATCCGTTGATAGCCCTGTATTGCCGAGGCTTAAAGCTCCACCTGCAAATAAGTTGTCATAATGATGCGTTAATTGCAGAACTCTTAAACCTAATTCATAGAAATCATCAACCTGGTGCAAGCCGCCTTCTACACAATCAGCACCTTGAATTTGTAAAAATACCGCACATTGGTTATTTTTTTTAGCAAGCGCCACATCTCGTCCCGAAGTTGCGATCATACAAGTATCTGGGGCAGCTGCTAACTGTGCAGTTTTTTCCTTGATACTTTTCATACAGGCTTTATAGGTACGTTTATAGTTCATACTGCCATCGGGACGTTTTATTTCCTCAATAGCGGAAATATCGGCAATAAATGCATCCATTTCAGCAGCTTTAATATCGTTAAGATCAGCAGGAACAAAAGATAGACCATCGATATATAATCTTTTCTCTTTCGGTGCTGATACCTTTTTTATAACGCTAGAATAAGCCTGTAATGAACTCATAGAAAGCGCTATGCCCACACTCTGAATAAATCGTCTTCGTTGCATTAGATCGCCTTTTTTATTAACCAATGATGTTGATTTTTCATTATAAACAAAAAGTATCTTAACTCAAAAATCACTTTCGATAGTAGCCCTCACTATTAATAATATTTATTCATCACATACCCGAGCTAATAGATGAAATATAAATCTCAGAAGTAGGTTCTTCTATAGTATCAATTCAATTTTTTATCGCAGGTGAACTTATGTGTAGTACACCAAAACCAAAGCAAAAAATTAAAGGTAAAACCCCAAACAATGTAGTCAGTATTTTATCTCAGATGAATGCTGAACAAAGGAAACAGTTTGCAGAATGTGCAAATGAGGCGAGTGAACGACGGGAAATACAGAAACAAAAAGCTATATTAGAGCAGATTCAGGTAGAGCTGGATAAAGGTCATACTCCGTTAAATAAAAGCACCATGACGACTAAACCGTGGCATTATTGGTTGATAAACGCTAGTTTTAGTGAAATATTTCACACACTACTCGATAGAAAAAAAGCCCTTACGTTTAAAACGTAAAGGCTTTTATAATTAATATTGGTCGAATTTTGTTAGCTAATTATTTGCTCAACAATGCGTCATTAAAAAGAGTATGTCGCTTCTACCCACGCGCTCAAACCTTCACTGGGCAATCTATCCATTACTGGCGTACCAACTTCTTTAACACGATTATAGCCGCCTAAATGATTTTGATATTCTCTATCAAGTAGGTTATCAACACCACCACGTAGGGTAAAATCAGCCGTAACAAAATACTCAACATCAATGTTAACTAAACCATAACCAGAGGTTGCCTGTTCGGTATTCGTTGCCGAAACATCATCTTGTGCCGAAACAGCAACTAACGTTAAGTTGGTGATGACGTTATCATCATGGTAACTAACGCTGACTTGACCATTAAGTGGTGCAATGCGGTATAAGTTATCATCAATATCACGACGTTCGCCTCTAACATAGCTAGCGATCCCAGATAACTGGAAGTTGTCTGTGAGATTGTAATACCAATTAACATCCGCACCATATAATTTAGCATCAACATTACTAAATTTAAGTGGGTTGTCATCTTGAACCATCATCGACGCCATCATTTTCGCTGACGCATCGTCCATACCCAGTGGTGTGCCTTGAATGTAGTTATCAATATTTTGATAAAATACATGTGGTGCAATCATAAAGTCACTTGATTGCCAGGTTAAGCCAAGGTCACCTTGATACGCTGTCTCTGATTTAAGGTCAATATCGCCAATGTAAGTATGACCATCTGCTAAACCACCGGTAGACTCCATTGGCGTCCATAAATAACGTTCTTGGTATGATGGTGCACGGTTTTTCACGCCCACCCCTACATAGAGTGATAAAGTTTCACTGAGCTGAGTTTGCGTGCTTAGCGCTATATCTACATTAGTGTCTGACACTTTGCGGTCTGCATTATTAAAGTCACCTTCAAGATCACTTAACAAACTTCCCA
>OJGO01000505.1_pt1 | contig 13127 bp, 12 predicted proteins | sample 1594871 | NCBI WGS metagenome assembly OJGO01 (sample SAMN05416798, study PRJEB24817) | seawater metagenome | isolation source: Sea water | place: Canada:Atlantic | collected 2013-07 | reverse complement strand
TCATGCCATGTAGCTGAAAATAACCATCAGGGTAAGGAGTTAATTGCGCCATACCCTGCGGAGTACCTCGCTCGCCGTAAAAAACAATCTCAGGCCATACCCCTTGGCATTGAGGCCAATGGGCAACATAAGCCGCTTTAAATTCCACCATACGTTTACGTTTGGCGCTGACCATGTCATCAATTTCGCCGCTTTTAAAACCGCAGGCATTAATAACATAGTCAAACGGCTGTTCAATAATAGGCGGACTTTGCTGGTGCTGAACTGATACTTGAGTAGATGCTTGAGTCGATACTTGCCAACCTAAAGTATTTTCTGACTGAGTAATAGCAACTACTTGGCTATCGGTTTGAAGATGACAACTAGGTAGGCCCTCTATCGCTAAGCTTGCGATAGCAGCAAAGCGAAATGCAGATAAACCATATTCTTGCACTAGCAATACCGGAAACTTCAAACTGTCTAAATCAACATGTTGTGCAAAAGCGATTAACCAATCACTATCATTTTGTGCTGTTTTAGGTAGAGGCAATTCACGTAAAGCATCAAGCTCAGCTCGTGAATAAAAGCGAAAATAATTTTCCGGCTCTCCTAGTACCTTGTTACGACTATCTTGAATAACAAGTTCACTGTATTTAGCACGTAATTTCTTTAATCGAGGTAATAAATCTTCAGGTTGACCGTTATCGGCTTTAGGCAAAGCTATGACCGTTGGCCGAATATTAACGCTTTGAGGATACACTTTAACCGTGTCTATTGATTGCTGTAAAAGCGTCAGGCATTGCTCATCACAAATCTCACGGTACAAGTTACCGCCAGCATGCAAATGACAAATAGGTGGACCATTAACTAAGCTTGGACCTTTTTCTATCAGCGTGGTATCTAAACCCAACTCAGCAAAGCGTAAAGCAATGGTTGAGCCCGCGACACCACCACCAATAATGGCAATTTTTGCTTTCGAGCTGAGTAATGGCTGGTAAGCCTCTGAAGTTTTATTCATAACAGTTTTGAGAAAATACATTCATAGGTGATATTTTACTTGGGTCAGCACGATTTGCGTAGAGCTGGGGACTAAAAAGCATTGACGAGATTGTGCTTTTATTTTTACGCTTTACAACATCGTCATTAAACTAGCCTACATGAGTATGTCATTTTTGTTCAATCCAATAACGCTCAATACATGCATTACAAACGCAACTAATACCTTTTAAATCCGCAGGTATTTTTGCTAACAGCGCCTCAGGAACATGAGTGTTCATACACCAACAATTACTAGCCGCTTTAACATCGCAGCGATTTTTTTGCTGGCATAAGGGACAAATACTACCATCATTTTTATTAGTCATATGCAGTCAGGAACATTTATTGGGTTTAAGCTATAAGATATGTACATGTTAACAGCTTTATTTATCTTGGTAGCATATGTTTGTCGACCTTCTTTATTAACTAAATGTAATAACTAAATAGCACTAATAAACAATAGCTTTCTTTGAGATGAAATTTTTATTTCAACAAGCGGTCTTTTAGGTCAGAACCCATAAAAACCCGTGACCTAAATGACTAATAAACTGCGTTTTACTTTCAAAAGAAAAATATCGATATCACTTTTTACACTCTTGCTGCTAATAACGAATAACGCCTTCGCTAACACCAGCATTAATGTCGGACCAACACTGGGCAAACAAGCGCCTGACATTTCGGTTGTAAATACTCAAGAGCAAGCAGTTAACATCAAACAACTGAGTAGTGAGCAAGGTTTAATTATCTTGTTTTTCCGCTCTGCTGATTGGTGTCCCTTTTGTAAAAAACACCTCATAGAATTGAATGAGCATGCAGAGCAATTTGCTAAACTAGGTTACGGCTTAGCTGCTATTTCTTACGATAACACTGATATTTTAAAAACATTCACTGATCAGAAAAATATCAGCTATCCATTATTATCAGACCAAAATGTACAAACAATGTTGGCCTACGGTATTGTTAACAGTGAGTATGCTCCGGACAGTGATCATTACGGCATCCCTTACCCTGGTGTCGTGGTAATTGATAACACAGGTAAGGTAACCCATAAACACTTTTTCAAAGGTTACAAAAAGCGCGTTAAATTTGCAGATCTTTATCAGCAACTTAAGTAGCGCCCTTAGCCATCACCCCACTCTATTGATAAAGGCCACTATCAACAAAGGCTTTAGTCAATTGCTGATATAGCTGTTCTATTGTCGGTTGCTGGTGAATATGCTCAAAAAGCGTAGTATGCACCTGCGCTTTTACTCGATCTGGTTTATCAGATAATTGGTAGCACAAATTAACTGGCTTTATGATTTCATCAAGTAATACATCAATTAGAATAAAGGCTTGTGCCAATACTATCTTGCCGCCGCCTTTTTTTAATATCACTCGCTGAGCCGTACCAACAATTTTTTTACCATTCAAGTTAATATTATAATCACCATCGCAATAAGAAAACTCTGTAGCATGCGCTAGGCTAATTAAGTTAAATTGAGTAAAGAAACCATGTAAAACTGTGCATAAATTCTCATAGGCTTGGGTAATTGAGTAGGGCGTATCATCTGACCAAAGGTACAGGTGAGATAAGTTAATTATTCCCGGACATTGTGGCACAGGCGCACCGCCTGTTTTACGCGCTTGTAAGTGCCAACCGTCAGCTAACAAGCCCGCTTTTAGCTCATCTGACGCTAACCACTTTTTACCTGCAGGTAGCACTAAGGTCGCTTCTTTCGCTTGCCATAACATTAAACACTGCTTGAGTTCTCCTGCTTGTATTTGAGCAATCAACTGTGTTTCTTTTTCAAATACTTTAGTGACAGAAATTTTTGGGTAACTTAGTAGTTTATTGCTGACCATTTTTACTTCTTATGCTGTAGTTGTATATAGGTTGTGTAGAATATTTAAGAGTCTTCTTCGTGCATTTGCCCGTCAATTAACATCATTTGTTCAGCAGACTTTTCGTCATGTTTGGTTAAGCTATAACTACCATCAAACATATTCTCTAAAAAGATAGTTTCCCCTTCACAGGTTTGTAATTGTTTTAACACTTCTGGTGGCAGTTCGACTCCTACTCCAGAGCCGACAGCCTGAATTTTCAGTTCAATCATAATAATACTCCAAATTAATTACCAGACATATCAAGTAAACTTTCTATGCGTTAACCTCCTAAATTATAGCTTGCAATTTTCTGCTCACAAGTACTGATGCCACATGTGATCAACGCGTAAAAAATGCATAAAACCATACCTTACGATGATTACAATTCTTAACATATTAGGCGACTTATAGCGGGGTCATGTTAGTGTCTAACATGCTATTTTGCTGTAGCATGCTTAGTAATTAACTTATGATGAAAAGCAATAAAAACAAAATCTAACATTGTCTTTTTGTGTGATTTAAACAGTAGAGTGACTTGTGATTTTGTTATTTACCAGTTATATAACAAAAACCAAGAGTAGCTTGTTTTCATTCGATAATCCGTAAAACTACTGTCTATATTGACTTAAGAGTGTAGAGAATACTTAAGTAGTGCTATTCGCCGTAAGTCCCCGTTAATCAACAACCTTAAGGATACATAATGAAGACGAATATTATTGCACTGACAGTCGCCACAGCATTAATTCCACTGACAGTTTTTGCTGGTAGTGAAGCTACCAAGGTGTCAGATAACGTAATTAAAAAGCAACGCGCTATGTTAGAAAACAATACAGTTAGCAAAGGTTATGGACCGCAATCACCACGTGATTTATCAATGAAACAAGGTAATAACCCACGTATTTTTGGTCTAGCACCAGAGTCGAGCAATATGAACTTATGTAATATTCATATGCATAAAAATGCTGAACATAAAGGTGGCGAATTTAGTAAATACGCGGGTAATGGCGATGGTACTGGTTATCAAACAGGTTTTGTTTATACCGGTAAATTAAGCAGTAAAGAAACTAAAAAAGTTAATCAAGATATCTGCCCTAGCCCACATGGTGGTTTATTCCCTGGCGATACTATCGAAGTACACTATGTTCATTCTACCGCACAAGCTGCGCCGGGCAATACTTTAGGTGCTTGCTTAGGTGAGTCCACTATCAACCCACAATTTCGAGTTGAGACGCAAGTTTTTGTTGTAGTAAATGATAAAAATGCATTAGATTTTGGTAAATTAACTCAACACAATATCAACAATGATAAACATCAAGCGCCTAATATTCCAAATAACACAGGCACACCGATTCAATATGCTGGCTCGACTACTGGTCCTAGCTACAATGAAAAAGGTTCGCCATTTCAAGTCACTTGGAGCGTTCGTCCTAAAGTGGCGAAAGTAAATATCGAATCCGTTGGTCAGTGGTGTAAAGGCAATGCCTTTAAAGAAGATCACGCCCATGGTGTTAGAAACTTAGTCGTTAATCCAAGACTATTATCTGCAATGTAATACTTTATTAAATATAGTGCTACATAACGAAAAAGGGGAAATACAACAGTGTATGTCCCCTTTTTTATACTTAAAAAGTAGTAATGTTCATTGACTTAGGCTCACAGTTATTACAACCAGGGGCGAACCTTTGCTTTGTACTGGATAAACTCTTCTTTAAACAATGCTGTTAACGCTCTTTCTTCAGGCGCTATCTGAAAACGTTGAATATATAACATATACAACGGAATTAAAATCAGTCCCCACGCCGAGCCTAAGAAGCTTGCCCAAGCCAATAAAAAAGCAACAAAACCAACATACATTGGATTACGGGTAACTTGATAAATACCTGATGTGACTAATGCGCTTGCCGTATTCGGTTTTAGCGGATTGACTGTCGTTTTGGCCATTCGAAAAGAGATGACCCCTGCAAGATCAAAGAAAATACCGATAGAAATAAATGCAATAACTAACATGGTTTTGACCGTATCAGTTAATAAGATAATTGGTGTTACTGTACTTAATCCCCACATCCCTAGGGCAACCAATAAGCCTACTACGGGCGGTGGTATTTTATTTTCTAATACTTTCATTATTATCCTTAATTCATACTTATCAATGACATTATAAACCCAGGGCATATAGTCTGGGTATTATATTATACCTTGTAAACGCGTGACTGCCTGCTCGGGTGAAATGCCATGTGAACGCTCAGCTTCAGTTATCGCAGTAACAACCGCAATGCTCTCCACGCCTGTTGAGACAACTTCTGCTGCACGTTCAAGATTGATACCGCCAATAGCTACCACAGGAATTTTGCCTTGATGTTCAGGACGTAAGGATAACACCTGTCTCAAATTATCAATGCCTTGAATTTGCCCGGTCATGTCTTTAGTTTTTGTTGGAAAAATTGCGCCAATTGCTAAGTATGACGGCTGTAGTCGCTGTGCTGATAAGAATTCATAACAACCATGAGTACTGATACCTAAGCGTATTCCCGATTGTTGAATAGCCGCTAAGTCTGCATCTTGTAAGTCTTCTTGACCAATGTGAACGCCATAAGCACCATGCTTAATAGCTAATTGCCAATAGTCGTTGATAAACAAGCGAGTATCATATTCTTTTGCCAAGGCGACGGCGGTCATAATAACTTGCTCAAGTTCACTTTCTGCCAAGTTTTTCACCCGTAACTGAATTATCTCTAGACCTAAAGGTAATAAGCGCTTGAGCCAATACAGTGAACCTATCACGGGATAAAGCCCCAGTTTTTTCTCTGCTAAATCTAACGAGTTAAACGCGGGTAAATGTTGATATTGCTGACTGAGATCATCAATAACTTGAGGAAAGCATTTGGCATTATCTGGCCAACCTTGTTGCTCAAACGCACCATAATATTGATGACCGTGTATTTCACTTACTTGCTTGCTAGCGCTCAAGCCTTGACTAATAAATGCCTTTGCTAAAGTAAATGCATCACGTATCAAGTAACCTTGCGCGAGAAAACTTGCTAATGCGCTGGCAAAACTACAGCCACCACCATGACTGTAATGACTTTCTATACGCTGTGCACTTAACTGATAACTAATCGCTGTTTGGCTTTTATCTTGGTTATCTTGCTTGCCATTCAGCTGATTTAATTGGTGAAAACAGAAATCAATCGAATATTTATCATCACCGAAACTATGACCACCTTTTACTATAATGCTGTTAATTGCAAAGTCTTGATGGATTTTAGTAGCAAGCACCTCGGCACAGTTTTCATCTGTAGAAGCATCGAATTTCGCTAAGTTTTTCGCTTCCAGTAAATTAGGCGTCAGTACATCTATTTTCTGTAATAAAGGGCTTAGCTGCTCCGGAGTAAGGCTGTTAAAACTCCCTCCAACACTGGCTTGACCCACAGGATCATAAACACTAATTAAGTTAGGTATTAGTTTTTTTGTCTGTTCAATAAACTGAGCTAGCCACTGCACTTGCTCTACGTTAGCCACTAAACCAATTTTGATGACCGATGGTAGTTTATCATCCATGAGTATTGCTGCTTGTTGCTGCAACAACACAACCGAAATGGCATTTACCGATAGCAGCTGATGGGAATTCTGTACGGTATTAGCAGTAATCAGGTGACACACTTCCACACCCAAACCATGGCCCGTTTTAATATCGGCAGCAATACCTGCGCCACCAGAGCAATCACTGCCCGAAATAGTCCAGATTATCGGTTTTTTCTTAATAATATCAGTCATCAATGTCAGTATTTTCTATTTAATAGGTTAATAATTTGAAAGATAAAATAGCTTAAAGACTAAGTTAGTTGACGCTAATGCAAGGCGAATACGCGGAGCCTAGTTTACTAGGTGAGCATCTTCAACGCTGCAGTAGGGTTAAATAACGACGAATTTATTAGCTATTTTGGTGCCAAAATGGAGTATCAAGTGTCGGTGTGGATGGGTGTGCAGTTTGTCTTTCTTTCATAATCCCCGCGACATACCCTTGTTCACCTGCTTGCAGTGCTTGGCCAAAGGCTTTTGCCATCAATACTGGATTATCGGCCAGTGCGACGGCACTATTTAACAAAACACCGTCATAACCCATTTCCATCGCCAAACAGGCATCCGACGGTTTACCAATACCGGCATCTAAAATTAAAGTCGCATCAGGTAAGCGCAAACGAATGGTTTCTAAATTATAAGGATTCATTAGCCCCTTGCCCGTGCCGATGGGTGAAGCCCACGGCATGATCACCTGACAACCTAAATCATATAAACGCTGACAAAGCACTAGATCATCGGTGCAATAGGGCAAAACGTTAAAACCATCCTTTATCAACTGCTCGGTGGCATTGAGTAACTCAATAGGATCAGGCTGTAAATTGTAGTCATCACCAATCACTTCAAGCTTAATCCAGTTCGTTTGAAAAATTTCTCGACTCATTTTTGCCAAAGTAACCGCTTCTTTTGCGGTTTTACAACCTGCAGTGTTGGGCAGTAAGTGACCATTTACTTCGGCAACAATTTCTTGCAAGTAACGCCATATTTGTTGCCCTGATTTTTCTGCTGGGTTTTGACGTTTCAGTGAGAGGGTGACGACTTGTGAGCCACTAGCAAGTATGGCTTGTTTCATCACATGTGGAGATGGATAAAGTGCACTGCCAATAAGCAAGCGACTATTAAGCTGCTGTCCATAGATGTTTAGTGCCATCATTAACCTCCTTGTATTGGCAATAGCACATCTAGACTATCACCATTTTTTACTAGGGTGGTGTCGTAATCTTCTTTACCGACAAAGTCACCATTTAGCGCCACTGCAAAAGTACTTTGTTGTGGTTCAATAAAGTGTAACGTTAAGGCAGAACTGACACTGATATGTACTTCATTGCTTAACGTGTAAGCTTTTCCGTTAATGTGAATATTCATTAGATCACCTCTTCTTGCTGTTGCTCAGTGCGTAAATACTCAGTATAAGGCAAGTTATCTTTGGTATTATTTATCTGGTTATTAACCAGTGTTAACACTTGTTTAAGTACTACTGGAGCAATTAAAAATCCATGACGGAATAAACCGTTTACCTGTATCAAGCTGCCCTGATGAGAGATTTTAGGTTGATTATCACTAAAAGTGGGCCGACATTGACTAACGTGTTGACGAATATTAGCTTCAGCAAAACCGGGGTGCATACTATAAGCTGCGCTCAATAACTCCATTGCTGAGCGAACCGTCATAGGTGCATCATCGTCGCTTTCTATTTCAGTAGCACCAACGACATAAAAACCTTTTTGTTTAGGCGCAATATAAAGCTGATATCTAGGATGCATCAAACGAATCGGCCTTGAAATATTCACTTCAGGAGCAAAAAGTTGAAATAGCTCTCCACGTACTGATCGTAAGTCGCTTAATGGTACACAAGCACTGTGACTGTTTTTACAACTCGCACCTGTACCTCGACAATCAATCACTAAATCAAATGATTGGCTACAAATGACGCCGCACTGTTGATAACTAACCTTACTGCTAAAACCTGCCTTTTCAATCGCAAATACCTGACACTCACTTAACCAGTTTAGTGAGTTAATACCATTGCTGCACTCACCTTCTTTTTCTAACTGTTTTCGTAAGGCAATCAACAAGCGACGATTACCAATCTGTCCCTCTTGTGGTAAGTACAAACCTTGATTAAAACTTCGTCCTATTTCTGGCTCTAGCTCAAGTAATTTTGCACGGTCTAGCGCTCGTCGCTCATGTTCTGGATAATTTTTATTTAGGTGCCTAACAAAGCGTTGATAGTCACCTTTATCTTGCTCATGACTGACCATAATGGTGCCAGCTTGTTGAAAAAGCGTATATTCATCCAAACTGTCGAGCAAATCGGGCCATAAACGTAATGACTCAAACCCCATGCTTACGATATTAGGCTCACAATGAAGTGATTCACCTAAAGGCGTTAACAATCCTGCCGCAGCATAAGCCGCGCTGTTGTGGGCAAGTTTATTATCCTTATCAAATAAAGTAATGCTCACGCTTTCTGACTGCTTATCTCTAAGTAAAGATAAGGCGAGTAATCGCCCCATCAATCCTGCGCCAACAATGGCAATATTCATGTTTGTCCACCTACTATCTAAAAGCAAAGTATTGTCATCCCCGGAGCATTTCCTCGAGGAGACAATGGATATCCGATCAGATACCTCGGATATGACAAAGTTTAGCTAATCCGCAAGCTGGTAGATTTCGCTACCGGTTGCTTTAAATTCAGCCGACTTTTCTTGCATCGCTTGTTCAATAGCTTCATCTGACGTTAACGTAATTGTTTCATCAAGTAGTTGGATCTTAATCGCATTTTTATCAAGGTTAGCCGCATAATCTCGTACTTCTTGTGATATTTTCATTGAGCAAAATTTCGGGCCACACATAGAACAGAAATGCGCAACTTTACCCGACTCTTGTGGCAAGGTTTCATCATGGTAAGTACGTGCTCGCTCTGGATCTAAACCAATATTAAATTGATCGTACCAACGAAACTCAAAACGTGCTTTAGACATAGCATTATCACGAATTTGTGCACCTGGATGACCTTTAGCTAAATCGCCCGCATGCGCAGCTATTTTATAGGTCATCAAGCCTTCTTTTACGTCTTCTTTATTCGGTAAACCTAGATGCTCTTTTGGTGTTACATAACAAAGCATGGCACAACCGTACCAACCGATATTAGCGGCACCTATGCCAGAAGTAATATGATCATATCCTGGCGCAATGTCGGTAGTTAATGGGCCAAGCGTATAGAAAGGCGCTTCACCACAATGCTCAAGTTGCTCTTCCATATTTTCTTTAATCATATGAAGTGGCACATGACCAGGGCCTTCAATAATGGTTTGCACATCATGCTTCCAGGCTAGTTTAGTTAACTCGCCTAAGGTATGTAACTCAGCAAACTGTGCTTCATCATTTGCATCAGCCACTGATCCAGGACGTAAACCATCGCCTAATGAGAATGACACATCGTATTGTTTTAAGATTTCACAAATATCTTCAAAATGCGTGTAGAGGAAGTTTTCTTTATGATGCGCTAAACACCATTTCGCCATGATAGAACCACCACGAGAAACAATACCGGTAACTCGTTTAGCCGTCATAGGTACATAACGTAATAAAACACCGGCATGAATAGTAAAGTAATCAACGCCCTGCTCTGCTTGTTCAATTAAGGTATCGCGGAATATTTCCCAAGTAAGATCTTCAGCTACACCGTTTACTTTCTCAAGCGCTTGGTAAATAGGCACAGTTCCAATAGGCACTGGTGAGTTACGCATGATCCATTCACGGGTTTCATGAATATTACGGCCAGTAGATAAATCCATTACGGTATCTGCGCCCCACTTTGCAGACCAAACCAGTTTTTCTACTTCTTCTTCAATAGAAGAAGTGACTGCTGAATTACCAATATTCGCGTTTACTTTAATTAAAAAGTTACGTCCAATAATCATTGGTTCACATTCTGGATGATTGATATTTACTGGAATAATAGCGCGGCCACGTGCGACTTCATCACGAACAAATTCAGGGGTAATTTGCGCTGGAATACTCGCACCGAAAGACTGGCCTTTGTGTTGTAGCAGTAGCGTTGCGTCTTTTACTTCTTCACGTTTTAAATTTTCACGAATGGCAATATACTCCATTTCTGGAGTAATAATACCTTGGCGAGCGTAGTGCATTTGCGTAACGTTTTTACCCTTTTTAGCAATACGCATCTTAGGTAAGTGTTCAAAACGGATATGATCAACACCTTCATCAGCAAGACGTTGTTGTGCATACAAGGAGCTATTAGAGGTTAAGAACTCTACATCATCACGACCATCAATCCAAGATTCTCGTAAACGGGTAATGCCCTTGTGAACATCTATTTCTACATTTTCATCGGTATAAAAACCCGAGGTATCATAAACACACAAGGGTTCATTTTTTTCGTATACTGGCTTGTCTTTACTGCCGCTTACTAAGGTATCCGTTAAGGTAATTTCACGCATACCTACTTTAATATCGTGGATTTTACCGGGTACATACACTTTTTTAGAATTAGGGAAAGATTGGTCTGAAACGTTTTTTAAAAATGCTTCTGCCGCTTCACGCTTTTCACGTCGTGATTGTGGCTTTTTCACTGGATTAACAGCGTCAGTTGAGTTGTTCATGGTCGCACCTTGTTTTTGGTTTTTCTTGTTTAATTGGAATAAACGCAAGAAAAAAATAAAAATAGGCGGAGTTTTTTTAACTAGTTTTTAGTTAAAAAGAGGCAAAAAGAGTATGCTGAAAAGCTAAGCACAATGGCTTAATTACTCTCTCTTGTTTCCTACGCAGATATTAATCTGATCAGGTTTTACGGATCCCGCTTTCGCGATCTCAGCCTTTGGCACTCCGACAAGTGTTGCGCTTACTAATCTTCATATAGAGTTTAGATAAACGCGGTTAGATTCTACCGTGAGCTCAACTCGCATAGCAAGCGCTAATGTAAATATCAAAATAAAGCCATACAAAAATAACCTTGCCTATGAAGATAAACTAAGTAATATGGCAAAAAAATTACGCTGAAGATCCTTATGCTTACTATTTTCTCTCCAGAAAACTATAAAACAATCCCATGGAAAAATGGTTTAGGCCATACCACTGAATTAGCTATTAGTGATGGTGGTACTTTGGATAACTTTGATTGGCGTCTCAGTATCGCCAGTGTGGTCAATGACGGTGATTTCTCTAATTTTGCAGGTTATCAGCGTAATTTGGTATTAATAAAAGGTAATGGTTTAACACTCGACCATCGAAATGGTGATGTTGATAAGCTAACTCAATTACTTGATATCGCTCGCTTTGATGGCGCAAGTAAAACCCATGGTGCTTTAACTAATGGCGCTATTAAAGACTTTAATATTATGACTAATCAGCTGTCATTCTCACCAAAGGTTAACGGTTATATTGAGCAACAAACTGTCACTGTTAGATTGTCACCAGCTAGTATATTTTTTGCTTATAGCTTAACTGAAAAGATGCTTGTAACTACGCCTCAAGATAATAGCTGTAGTGTACCTGTTGGCCATTTAATCAAACTTTCTGCAATGAATGAAAACCAACAAGACGACCAGCTAACTGTAAAAGTAACAGGTAAAAATATGATCATTGTACAACTTGAAGTTATGTAGTGATAATTTCAACGGCTTACGATTGTGCTATATAGCTTTACCCCGACATTAAATCACGCCATAACTTGATTTAAATATACTGAAGCACCTAATAAACCAGGTTGTTTCTCTGTGATTACATAGGTGGCGATTTCTTTATTCAAAGGTGACATGCGTCCTTTAGCTTCAAAACGTAGTCTAAAATCACTATTTCTAAGGTAATCAATAAAACGAGGGACAATACCTCCTGCGATATATACCCCGCCTTGAGTATTCATTGTTAAAGCGAGGTTACCTGCAAAACTTCCTAATACCTTACAAAATAAGTCCAATGCTTGTTGGCTGAGTGTGCAAGTTTCAATTAACGCTTGAGTGCTAATTTCTTGAGCCGTTAATTTAGCTGATTGTTGGGGTAAACTATCACCCTGCTCGATAATAAGTAATGCTTGATATATCTGCTCTAAACCGTAACCAGAAAGTAATTGCTCATAAGAAACACGTTTTTTAAAACCTTGTATGTAGCGTAAAACTTGGATTTCTTTATCATCTACTGGCGCATAATCGACGTGCCCGCCTTCACCTCCTAAGCAATACCATTTGTTAACAATCGGTATTAAATTAGCAACGCCTAAACCAGTGCCTGGTCCACAAACAGCAATAGCTTTACTTGATAGTGCGGTTCCGCCACCAATTTTAACTTTTTGTTCATCCGTTAACATCGGAATCGCCATGGCTATCGCAGTATAGTCATTGATAAGTACTAGTTGATTTAACTTCAGTGCTTTTTTGAGTTCTGTTTGGGAGAACTGCCAAGGTAAATTCGTCATGGAAATAATGTCAGTATCTACTGGGCATGCGATAGCTAAGCAAGCATTAATATTGCCTTGTGCTATTTTCTTTTCAGTTAAATAACATTGAATTACGTCGAGTAAACAAGAGAAATCTCGACATTGGTAAGTTTCAATGTCGATAATAATGTTACTGCTGTCACTTACGCCAAGCCTGATGCTGTCTCTTATACACATCTCCGAGCCCACGAGACTAAGGCGAATCTCG
>OJGO01000501.1_pt1 | contig 13245 bp, 12 predicted proteins | sample 1594871 | NCBI WGS metagenome assembly OJGO01 (sample SAMN05416798, study PRJEB24817) | seawater metagenome | isolation source: Sea water | place: Canada:Atlantic | collected 2013-07 | reverse complement strand
AAAATATACCTGATTACTTAACGGATGACTTTTCTATGTATTTAGAAAATGTGACTTCGTTAACGGATCCTGAAAATCCTGAATTATTATCAATTTATTTAACTAATTTATTTGAACAGTTAAAAGCGACTCCACTGCTGTTTACGGGAATGGTTGATCAATTAGCCATGGCGATAACGACGAAAATTAGAATTGATAGTAAAAATTTAGCTTTAATCGATTTAAGTATGGAACCCTCATGGGCGGATGTAAAACCATTCGTTGGTGTGCATGCGGATGCGAGAAGTTGTGTTACCGAAATAATGCAAGACGCCGAGCAGGACTTAAAGATTGCAGTGTTGCTGATTCATTTTTATAACCGCTATGATGCTACACCATTAAAAGCAGAAGAAGACGATTTTGAGCAAGTTGATGATTATGGCTCAGGTGACTTTGATGAAAATTACTAGCGAATAATAAGCTGGCTTTTAAAGCTCTCTTGCTTTTACACCGGATCGACCTAATTGATAACATTAGGTCATCTAATGGAAAATATAATAACCATTGAACTAGAGTAGACTAGATTATGCTATCTCTTTTTATTTTACTTGGTTTAACACCTTTTAAGGAATAATTGTGACGAAAAATGCACTCATTTTGGCTACCGATATTATCGAAATAGCACAACAAAGCGGTAGACGCGCAGGCACTTCGTTAGAGGCTATTGCTTCTGAGCAAGGTGATGAAACAATGTTAGCCGTGTTGACCGAGATGGATATTTTGACCGTCGCTAAAATTGTTAGAGAACATGACGCTACTATACCTTCTATTGCTACTTGGTTAATGGATGCTGAATCTATTAAACAACTCTTAAATGTTGAACCATCTTATTGGCAAAATATGGATGAAGAGCATGTGTTTTGTGCACAAACCGAAGCACATAGTTTATTGTCGCAAATTTTCCTATCAACAGATGATGAAGCTAAGCAGTTAGAAGTGTTAAAAACCATTGTAGAAGATGATTTTGGCCTTTTATATTTGTCTCTACCTTTTGTTGGTCATGATTTTTCTGAAATTGAAGAAGATGAAGAGCAAACTTCTGGTAGCATTGAAGAGCTATTAATGAAAATCAAAATGTTAGATGAAGAATCCTATCGTGAGGTTATGGTAGTAAGCAGAAATGGTACGTTAGAAAACGTTGAAAAAGCGTTGAAAGACAATGCAAATAAACAAAGAGTTACCTCGGTAGAAATAGATACCGATGACATGTTTGCACCGCTGTAACTATTGAAAAACAGTTTTAAATAATTAGGATTCATTAATGAAAATTGCAGAGTTAAGAAACCACCCGTTTCTACTGTTGGTTTTAAAAGATGGGGAAAGCGAAGGCTATTTTTCTCCTGAGTTAGTGCATAAAATCAAACAACAATTAGTTGATATGTCCTTGAGGATTGCTTCTGATAATTTATCCATTATTTATGCGGATCAAATTAAAAAAGGTTGTGAAATAGTTCTCGGTATTACTAATTTAGGTTTACTTGATCTTTGTGATAGAGATGAAGTTAAAGCAAAAGAAATTATTAAAACTCAAGGCATTGTTTATTGTTTTAGAGCGGGTTGGGCTAAGTACGCGCAGCTGAAGAAAATATCACCTTCGTATTTTGAAAGCATTTCAATCACTAGTTATGGTTTAGCAATTAATGACACCTCTGATATTAGAGTCATGCATGATAGCTTTCTAAAAGAAGGTTATAAAAGCGCGAAACTATTAGATGTTTATAAAAACATTGCAGCTAGCTATTGTGCCAGCACTATACTGGTGGATAATGATGAAAATGTATTATTGTATGAACTGCAAAGATTCCTGAATAGCGCAGTTGCTTTATTAATGATTGATTCAGATAAAAAAGTGTTTAGTAGCTCGTTATACCAAGCGTTTAATACTTATCTTGTTAGTACTGATAAAGATGTCTTACTGGAAAAATTAGCACAGAGTATTTCAAAACTCACCGGACAATTATCTATATTAACTAAGAGTTACTTACAAGAAATAGATTTATTAAGTTTTAGTGAGTTTAAAAGCATTATTAATCAACAGATTGATGTTGCTATTCATATTCAAGAAATATTAGAGCTGCCTATTACGGTCGCAAATGAATTGAATGATGACTTTGAAGGCGGTTATGACTTTCATGCCGACGATGAAGATGATATTGCTTATTTAAGACCAGATGAAAAATAACTAGCTCTGGGTATTAAATAGCATATAAAAAGCGAGCTTAAGCTCGCTTTTTTGTGATAGGAGTTATCCTTTCACGATTTTTATGCTGTTTATCATCACGGTTAAGCCGTAAAAATTGTTTTAGTTGTTGTCAGGTTTAATTTTGTCTTTTTGATTATTTAGGGTATTAAAAAATACCTTAATCGCGTGCACTTCTTCTTTACTAAGTTTAATGCCTAACTGATGCCAGCCAGTATCTTCAATTGCTTGCTCTATCGTTGCTGCTGCACCGTCATGAAAGTAAGGAGCAGTGTTCAATATGTTCCGCAAAGAAGGGACTTTAAAAAAGTAATTGTCAGCGGCGTTACCTGTTACATGCGCTTTTCCTTTATCTCTTTTATTTGGATAGGGGTTCACTATACCCATTTTCATAAAGAGTTGACCACCAAGTACCGAGCCATTGTGACAAGCAACACAGCCTTTTTCGATAAATACGCGTAAACCTGCTTTTTCACTTTGACTGATCGCGTCTTTATCACCTGCTAAGTAATCATCAAATCGATCTTTTGAGATTAATGTTCTTTGAAATGCAGCAAGTGCTTGGGCAATATGTTCTAAGTTAATTGGTGATGTTTGTTTAGGAAAACCACGTCTAAAATCAGCTAAATATCCTTTAGTGTTGAGGCGCTCAATAAGCTGACTCTCAGAAGTCATTGCCATTTCTTTTACATTGAAAATAGGGAACTTAGCTTGTTGGCTCAATGTTTTTGCACGTCCATCCCAAAATTGGGCTACATGTAAGCCAGCGTTCCATATGGTGGGCGCATTACGTTTACCGCTACTTCCCAAGGCTCCTATTGATGTCTTTAAGTGATCGACACCTGCGGCATTATTGTTGAGGTTATGGCAGCTATTACATGATTGAGAATGGTTTATTGAAAGTGCAGTTTCAAAGTATAATTTTTTACCTAAGTTAATTAAAGCGGAGCTATCTTGCTCAGCTCCCGGCATAACAGCTGGCAGCGGGTCGAAGAAGGATAGTGCAATTTCGTGTATTGAGGGTTGGCTGTAGCTTTGACTAAAGCCAATAAAGCAAAACAAAGTTAGTATCGCTGAGGGAAAAGCTTTAGTCATGAGTCGTTGTAAATACGTGATGAAAGATTAGGAATTTAGCTAACTAATACGCCAATATGGTGTATTAGTTAGCTAAGTGAAAGAGCTAAGTTAAAATGCTACGTAAGATCTCGGTATTAGCTTATTAATCATGCAAATCGATTAATACTTACTTTAAGTCAAAGCGATCTAATTGCATGACCTTAACCCATGCTTTAGTGAAATCATTAACGAACTTTTTATCTGCATCATCTGAAGCATAGACTTCAGCAATGGATCTCAATTCAGAGCTAGAGCCAAAAATCAAATCAACGGGTGTTGCTTGCCATTTCACTTTACCTGAAGCGCGGTCATGACCTATATATATTCCGGTATTTGACTTATCTTTAGTCCATACCGTCTTCATATCCAGTAAGTTAACAAAGAAATCATTAGTTAATACGCCAGGTTTTTTGGTGAATACACCGTAAGAAGATGCATCATAGTTAGCATCAAGTGCACGCATACCACCAATAAGTACGGTCATTTCAGGCACATTTAAACCAAGAGAATTGGCTTTATCCACTAACATTTCTGCAGGTGAACTATAGCTATCATCGCTGTAAAAATTACGGAAACCGTCTGCTTTGGGTTTTAAGTAATTAAATGACTTAATGTTAGTTTGCGCTTGGCTAGCATCAGCACGACCAGGTGAAAATGGCACTGTGATTTTGTTACCCGCTTTTGCTGCCGCATTTTCTATTGCGCTTGCGCCACCTAGAACAATGACATCAGCGAGTGATACTTTTGTTTTAGATGATCTTTTATTAAATCTAGCTTGAATGTCCTCAAGTTTAGCGAGTACTTTGTTCAACTCTTTTGGATTATTTACTGCCCAGCTATTTTGTGGTTCAAGATTGATACGAGCACCATTGGCACCGCCGCGCATATCCGTCACTCGATGACTTGAAGCTGCTGACCAGGCAGTTCTGACTAATTCAGCGGTTGTTAAACCAGAGTTAGTGATCTGCTTTTTAAGCAGCTGAATGTCATTTTTGCTGATCAGTTGGTAGTTTATTGCTGGTATTGGGTCTTGCCACATCAGCACTTCACTTGGTACTTCCGCGCCAACATATCTTGCACGAGGTCCCATATCTCTATGAGTTAACTTAAACCAAGCTTTTGCAAAGGCGAGATCGAATTGCGTTGGATCTGCTCTAAATCGTTCGACAATTTTGCGAAACTGAGGGTCTTCTTTCAAGGCTATATCTGTGGTGAACATAATAGGCGCATGACGTTTGTTTGGAATATGCGCATCAGGTACTAAGTTAGTCGCTGCCTTAGTATCAGGGATCCACTGTTTTGCTCCAGCAGGACTTTTAGTTAATACCCAAGTAAAGTTCATTAAGTTATCTAAATAATTAGAAGACCATTGGGTTGGGGTGACTGTCCAAGCCCCCTCTAAACCACTGCTAATGGTGTCAGCACCAACACCCGTTCCACATTTATTTTTCCAGCCGAGTCCTTGTGCTTCGATGTCAGCTGCTGCGGGCTCTGCACCAACGCAGCCGGTAGGTTTTTTTGCTCCATGAGCTTTACCTAAAGTATGGCCACCGGCAATTAATGCAACAATCTCTTCATCGTTCATTGCCATACGGCCAAATGACATTCTGATATCGTTTGCTGCTAATAGCGGATCAGGCTTGCCGTGTGGACCTTCAGGGTTAACATAAATTAAGCCCATTTCTACGGCGGCAAGTGGGCCCTTTAATTTACCTTTCTTATCTCGACGCTTGTCGGACAACATGGCAATTTCTGGTCCCCAATAAACTAAATCTGGTTCCCAGTCATCAGTTCTACCACCAGCAAAACCGAAGGTTTTAAAACCCATAGATTCAAGGGCAACATTGCCTGAAAGCACCATTAAATCGGCCCAAGAAATCTTACGGCCGTATTTTTGTTTAACTGGCCACAATAACCTTCGCGCTTTATCTAAATTAACATTGTCAGGCCAGCTGTTAAGTGGCGCGAAACGTTGCTGACCGCCGGATGCTCCACCACGTCCGTCATGAACGCGATAAACACCAGCACTGTGCCACGCCATACGTATCATTAAAGGGCCATAATGCCCCCAGTCAGCAGGCCACCAAGTTTTTGAATCGGTGAGTGTGCTTTGAATATCTTTTTTAAGCATTGCTAAGTCGAGGCTGGCAAACTCTTTGGCATAATTAAATTGCTCGCCGTAAGGATTAGATTCTGCACCATGTTGACGAAGTGGGCTGAGGCTCAGTTGATCTGGCCACCAAAATTGATTGGTTTTTGCTTCATTGGCAGCCAAAGCTTTTGTCGGCAATACCAGTGACGTTAGGGCGACTGAGATCGCCGCTGCAATTGGGAGTGTTCTCTTAAACATTATATAGTCCTCATAATTTAGTGATAAAAATCTCATATAAAGCATAGAAAAAAGCAGGGTGGTTGAATAATTGATTACGTAGAAGATAACGTTCTATTTTTTGATAATGACTAATTTTGTTTTTCTGATTAAAATCACCTTAACGTTCAATAAAATTAATCATAAAATATGATATCTATAAAACAACTGCACTATGCATTAGCGATTGAAAAAACATTACACTTTAAAAAAGCGGCAGAGGCGTGCAACGTGTCTCAATCGGCATTAAGTACCGCCATAACTGAACTTGAAAAACAGTTGGGGGTAACCGTTTTTGAACGTAATAATAAACAGGTATTAATCACCAATAATGGTCAATTGATACTTGATAAAGCTAAAAGAGTTAAGTTGGAATTGGATGAGCTTTTACTGATAGCGCAAACCAATAAGCAGCCGTTTTATAGTCCTATGTCTATTGGGGTGATCCCAACAATTGGTCCTTATCTCTTACCAAAAGTTCTACCTGACGTGAGAAAGCAATTTCCGAGTTTTAAATTGAAAATAATTGAAGAGCAATCACACATTTTAGTAGAAAAAGTGCGAACGGGAGAAATTGATGCCGCTATTCTCGCCTTACCCTTTCCTATAGAAGGTTTGATGAGTTTTAACTTTTGGCAAGAGGACTTTTATTGGGTTTGTCATAAGGATGAGTGCCCGAAAAAGTTGCAAGAAATTACCAGTGAAGAACTTGAAATTGATAAATTGATGCTGTTAAAAGAGGGACATTGTTTAAAAGAACATGCGCTAGCAGCATGTAGTTTACACAATAAAAAACAAGATTCAGATTTTGATTCAGCGAGTTTACATACCTTAGTTCAAATGGTTGCAGGTAAGCTTGGCACCACACTTGTACCACAAATGGCATTAGATCAATTAACCTATAATGAATCAGAGCTTAGGGCTGTTCATTTGAATGAGCCCGGGCCACATAGAACGATTGCTTTTGTGATCAGGCCTAATTATGTCAGAACCAATGAGTTAACGCTGCTTAAGGATATTTTCAGCCAACAATTGGCAAAAAAGTGTGGTTTGGCTTAACTCTTCTAGCTTAACTATTGAAAGTTAATGACTAGCAATATTGTTTGTACTTCAGTTTTATAGAATTAACTATTCAGTTTTATTTGATTTACTGAAGTATGAGCAGGGCGCACACTAGGATCATCTTAATGAATGGGGAGTACAATAATGAAAAATATTATAAAAACGCTAAAAGCACTTTTACACTTAACGGTCGATAACAAAGCAGCGGTTAAGTGTAATTATCCAAATAATTATTATGGTGATCAATGTTGTCAAAGCCAACAAGACTAAAGAGTAAACATGGTAGTTGACCGAAAAAATGCGAAGTAAGTTAGTGTTAATTTTGTCATACCGCTAACTTACTGCTCAAATTTATTCCTACTTGTTAGCCAATTGATATCATGTTGGGCGTAAAATTGTCGATGACTGTAATACGAAGTCTAGCTCCCTAGGTCTTACTGCTTAACGACAACACCCGATTTCATCACAAAATCAACATCAAGCAATTCTTTCATATCTTTTAATGGGCTGTTATCCATGGCAATAATATCGGCGATTTTACCCGCTTCTATGGTACCTAACGACTCAGACTTACCAATTAAATCAGCAGCATTGACGGTTGCTGACTTTAAAATATCTTGAGCTTTCATGCCGGCATTAAACATGAGCACTGCTTCTTTACCATTATCACCATGCTTAGAAACACCGCTGTCAGTTCCATAGGCAATTTTTACACCTGACTTATATGAACGTTTAAAGTTTTCGATCATATCGCCACCCACACGAATGGCCTTAGCACTAATTGCTGGCGACATAAAATTAGTATTTTTAGCTAAAGCTACCACGGTATCGCCAGCCATCAAGGTAGGTACTAAGTAAGCACCTGTTTTCTTGAACAGTTTAATACTCTCTTCATTGGCATAACTGCCATGTTCAATGCTATCAACACCTGCTCTTAATGCTGCATTGATCCCCGCTGCTGCATGGGCATGACTAGCGACCTTTCTACCTAATGCATGTGCAGAATCAATGACTTCTCTGAGTTCATCATCCGCCATTTGCTGACCTGTACCCGTGTCAGTATCTGATAAAACACCACCTGTAGAGGTTATTTTAATTACGTCGGCGCCAAACTTTATTGCGCGTCGGGTAGCGCGTCGACAATCATAAGGACCATCACACACGGTTTTCGCGGTATGCATTTCTAATAAGGCTGGGTTCATGCCATCCACATCGCCATGACCACCTGTTACGGCAACGTTACTGCCTGCAGCTATTATTCTCGGGCCTTGCAAGTATCCTTTTGCAATGCCATCACGTAATGCATAACTTTGCTCAGGGCTGCCGCCTAAATCTCTTACCGTTGTAAAACCGGCCAGTAAGGTTTTTTTAGCAAAGTAGGCGCTTTTTACCAACTTGTCAGCATCTGACATTCTGAGCTTTTCACTGTCATTTTTAGGTCCTAACTCACCTTGTAAATGCACGTGCATATCCATAAGACCTGGCATTACAAAACTTTTAGATAAATCAATTAACTGTGTTTTCGGATCTATTTTATTGACTGGAATAAAACCTGACTTCACTGAGGTAATAATGCCATCTTGAATGACAATGGTTTGTTTAGTTAATGGCGTCTGACCAGGCACTGATAATACTTTACCTGCATGGATTATATGCGTTTGTGCTGCAATTTGAGTTGAGAGTAAGGTGGAGAGCGTTAATCCAATAAGCGTAGATAGTTTCTTTAAAGACATTATGATTTTCCCCGTATTATTTTTATAATTTGGAACTTACCATAGCAAGCTTATCAATAGTGGGGTATTCAAATACGGCTAATTAACGAATTTTATGGATGAATAACAACTATTTGAATTCTTATAAGGATTACTTTACTTAAGGGGAGTGGATAAACTGCATTTTAATGATTTTTTTTTGCTTCGTTTAAACAAAGCACCTGCATGTGGTTGTTTTATACATTCAGGTATATGTTTATGGATTATGGTATAAAAGGAGAGCCAGATAGATTCACCTTTTATACTTAACCGTTACTTTTTTGCTTTCTAATAAATGGCTCTACGTCGGATAACCTAACTGACCTTTTTACCGTTATAAAACCTTAATCCAGCTATGCCTATTAATAATAAAGCTAATGATACTGGCTCAGGTATGGTTGAGCTTTTAAGAGTTGCTGTATATGATTGAGGATTAGGTGTATTTGATTGTATGTTGCTGCCATCAAAACGAAATCCAGCGGAAGAATCCCCATCAAAGAACCCTAGACCAGTGCCATCAACATTCCAGAGTTGACCATCACCCGTTATCGAATGTCCATCTAAAAATGTCTGTGTGATGAGATCGAAATTAAAGTTGAACAGCCCTGATACACCATTTGATAATGCTTGTGGGCTAGTTGTAAAACCCAAAGAAGAGCCATTGTTGAACCCCTCAAACATTAAAGATGTAATTTCGGTATCACGAAGGATATTGTCTGAGTTTAAGTCTTCACCGGTAAACATACCTACCATTGACAAGTTATTATCTCCACTCCAAGTAAAGTTGTAACTTACGATAGTTGCGTTTGTGATATTTCCAAATAATAGCGTAGTAATTAATAGAATCATTTTAGTGATATTTTTCATGTTAATACTCCATTGCTGTATTATTTAAAGTACAACGTAAAACGGATGCTATTTTTATGCCTAAAAAATAAACTATATATTCTTCATGCTCTTAAATGATGTGGATATTTGCAATCAACGAATATTGTAAAAGACTTCGACACTATTTTTGATTATCTAGTGTGCAGGTGAGTTAAAATCTATCATTGAGTTTGTCATTTTTATTATTCATTTTCTTTTAATAATTGAACCTATTATATAATTCTAATCAATTGACTCTGTCTATTACCGTTAGGCACCATCACTGAAAGTTTCTATCTAAAAGTTGTGATGACAATTTTGGTTATTTAGAGGGGAGTGGCATGACTTTAGGCGGTGTTAAATAATCAAAGCATCGCAATGCTTTGATTATTAATTTAAAGAAAATAATTTAATTACTGCTAAACTCTTGGTTTTTAATGATAATGAATCTAGGTATAAGCCAGTAATTAAGTTAGATTATGGCGAACCATGGATAACTTTAAATACGTGGCTGAATGAAATTTTCGCATAGATATCGATTGGTAAATGTAACTTCCTTGCGATATCACTAGATGAGATTACTCCCCGAATATGGTGATGATCTCTATCTAAAACTAAGCAATGACGTAGGCCATAATTTTCTAAAGCACTAACAACATCATTAACCGTCGCTGTTTCTAATTCGTTAAAATCAAAGGCGTGTAGGTCATCTCTTAACACCATTAAATCGCTCACCAATACTTCATGTCGTTCACTTCCTTTGGTAATAGCGCTAACTATCTTTTGCTCGTTTAACTCTTGAGTACTAATAATCCCCATAAAGTCATTGTCTTTTGACATCACAATTTTCATTCGAACGTGAGTTTTTACCATTAGCTTTAATGCTTCTCCTGCTGGAGTTTCATCTTCAATAATTAGTGCTTTGTGTTTATTAAAGTCAGTAAAAATATCTGTTGCGGGTGACATTAGCGAAGTCTGGTTAAAATCTTCTGGTGAGATAATGTTGTCTATTGAATCTAAATCAAATAATTGTAATTTTTTCATAATAACCTCTAATATTATTAAAATTCATTTCTTGGAACTAAAAAATGGCTACGAATAGTCTGCGATTTTTTTATGCCGGACTGAATTTTTTAACCTGCTACTTAACTGATTAAATGCTAGATCGAATGCATCTCTTGCATAGCGAGAAATTACTTTTATATCGATGTTTTTTTTACCAAGTAGGTGTAGTGATATATGGCAACCATATTTAGCATTGCCTTTTCTACAGCTATCGGTTTCAAACGTTATTTGTATACAGTTAATCAAATCGGTATAAAAACTAAGGTTTTCTATAATCTTATTAACATAGGATTTCAATTTACAATCCTGAGTTTTATGACGAAAAGTGGTTGTAACCATCATAAGAAAATCTCCACGAAAAATTGGCGACATTACAACGAAATCGATGCATGACCTGATGTAATACCAATTCCATTTAATTTATTCCCAATTCAGAGCTATGTCAGAAGAGTTATAACAAACTAAATTTTTGCTTGTATAGTCTTTCTATACTTCACAAATTTGTGCCGTTATTACTTTTCTGACAAGCTCCCAAGGGCGAGTACCTAATAAAAAAGTAAAGGCTTACAAGCTGTGTTATTGATTTTGATAAGGGAATAACCATTCTCTTCAATCAATGCCTTGCCTTTAAGCCTTTTTATTCTCGCTGAGTGGGAAATAACTTAATGGACTTGGTTTAATTATAGTTGTGAAATTTAGATGATGAAAAAAGGGGGGGATCTAGGGTGTAAATATTGAAATTTATTATTTAATAAAGGGATGTGATCATTGAGTGAGTATTTAGATAAATAGTCAAACTGAATAAGTTGAATATTATCATTGATGGGGAAAATTGATAAATCAAACTCTAATTCAGAGTCAATCTCAAGGTCTGTGAACGCTTCAAAAATCAACTGACTTGAGGTGTTCTCGCTTATTTTATCTGTAATATTATGAGCCGACTCAGCATATGAGTTGGTTGTAAATAATAAAAAGATTATAAAAATAAATTTGTACACAGTGCTCTCAAAATAAACGATTACCGCTATTTATATTGAGTGATAAATATATTTTTTCAAGAAGGGAAATGTAAATTTTTATTTCTACTCCTAGCCGAAGAGTATGATTTTAGTTAATTACTAAGGCTTATCAATGACCAACTTGTGATTGAATAACTGGTAGTGCCAAGTGAGAAATTCATTGCATATAACTACCCTTGCATCGTTATCAGCGCTAAATTGAAGAATAAAGGTTAATCCATACTGACATCTATGTAGACCATGGCTAGCGATAAAGCGTAGCGGGGATATTGGACTAGCTTTTTTACTCTATGATGCTAATCTGGCTACAAAGTAATTTATCAAACTCAAAATAAAAATGAAAAATACTTATATAGCTAGACAAGCTATTTTAAATGAAAAGCTTGAAACTATTGGATATGAATTATTATTCAGAGATAGTCTGGATAATAAATTTCCTGATATTGAGCATGATGTTGCGAGTTCAAAGTTAATTATTCAAAACCATATTCATGGTGATATTGAAAAAATCAGCATGGGAAAATTAGCTTTTATTAATTTCACTGAACACTCTTTAATTCATAAATTTCCTTTGATGTTTGATAAAGACACTATCGTTATTGAATTGGTCGGACATGAAAAGCCGACCAAAAAGCTATTAAAAATTATAAAGTTTTATTATAATAAGGGTTATAAAATAGCATTAACCGAATATGATTTAGCACCACATTGGGATGTATTGTTTCCTTACATTGATATAGTGAAAGTAGATGTTGGTAAAATAAATCCAAAGCGTTTACCACCTGCTGTCACTCGAATGAAACTTTTTAACGTTGTTATCGCTGCAGAAAAGGTAGAAACAAAAAATCAGAAACAAACATTGGTAGAAGTTGGCTTTAACTATTTTCAAGGCTATTTTTACCACCAGCCTGAAATTATTGAAGGCCAAGCGCTTGCACCAATAAAAACGCAGATGTTACAACTATTAAGTGAAACATTTAATTACCCCCTTAATTATGAAACGGTAGCTGAAATCATCAGTCATGATGTTAATTTAACCGTGGGTTTATTGAAAATGGTTAATAATGTTGCAACAGGTACAAGAGTAGAGATAACCTCATTGAAACAAGCTGCAGCTTATTTAGGTGAAGATAAGTTAAGGCAGTTTGTCTCTATTTTAGCGCTGTCTAAGCTTACATCTGATACGACTGATGAAGTATGTAAACAAGCACTTATCACTGGTAAAATGATGTTTGCTTTAAGTGATAAAGGCGTCTTCAAATCAGTGAGTGATTTTGCTTTTATTACTGGTTTGTTAAGTGCAATTGAAGTTATGTTGTCAATGCCTATGGCTGAAATCGTTAAAACGATGCCACTAGCGCAGCCTATTGAAAGTGCGCTAGTTAAACATGAGGGATTACTTGGTCAATTACTAGACCTAACAACTAGTTATATTTTGGGATATGAAAATTTAACTACCAATATGAATTTAAGTGAAAGTCTACAACAATACTCACTAGAGCAATCGCTGGTACAAGAAGAGTTTTTAAAAGCTAGCGAATGGTGTCAAAGCTTGAATATTGATAACTTATAAACGCTATAAATGAAATGTTCAAGTTTAATCGCAAAACTCGCTTCCTAGGTGATTTTTACAAATCACCCAAAACAGAGGAAGCTTCTATCATCAGGAGTAGCTAAATACTCCCCTTTTAATAAGTCATTTATTATAAGTAACATTCTGTTACTTATAATAAAAATGTTCATAAAATATTATTTCAA
>OJGO01000497.1_pt1 | contig 13314 bp, 13 predicted proteins | sample 1594871 | NCBI WGS metagenome assembly OJGO01 (sample SAMN05416798, study PRJEB24817) | seawater metagenome | isolation source: Sea water | place: Canada:Atlantic | collected 2013-07 | reverse complement strand
GGGCAAATGCAATTAAAGCTTTATCAGCTCGTTGTTTATTAATATCAAAGCGAATCAGTTCCTCAGCATTGGCGCGACTTACCGTTAAGAACATCATCATTAGGGTGATAGTAAGTAACAAGGCATGCCTAAACGAGGCTTGATTCAGACGAAATTGCTTTCGCCAACTGTGCAATAGTAATAAACAGCTAAGCAGGGGAAATCCTCTAATTTATTTTTTTGTTTTTTTCATATTGTTCTATGTGCGATGAAATAGCCAGTAAAAAATACCAGCTATTTATCAACTAAATAACAGTGGTTCAAGGAATTGTAGGGGGATTATTCTGCGCTAGTAAGTAAAATAGTACCGCTAGCATTTGTGCGATAAATAATACCAAAATTACTTTGTAATGAGGTTAATAGGCCGTCAATATCTCCCGCCTTGAAGTAACCAGCGACAGTTAACTCTGCTAATTGGCTATCAACAATCTCAAAATTGCTAGAGGTATAACGACTAATCTCGGCTAGTGCTGTTGATAATGGCTCACCTTCAAAAATAAGCATGCCTTGTTGCCAAGCAAGATCACGATTAATTTGATCTAAAGAGACTTTCTCAACGGGTGTCTTAGCAATTGATGCTAAGTTTTCGGCTATTACTGCTTTTTCACCCGATATAACTAAGGTTGCTTCTAATGTGTCTTGTTTTATGGGGGTATTAACAGAGAGTAAAGTGTCCTTAATATCAATGACTGAAGTCAATGCTTTGGTGATTAATACCTTTCCTTCGGTAACAACTAATTCCATTGCTTGGTTGGTATTTCTTTGTACATTAAAGATAGTACCTAATGCCGTGAAAGATTTTTCACCAACGGTGACCGTGAATGGTCGATCTTTATCCTTAGCAACATCAAAACGAGCCTCACCTCTAACTAACATCAGTTGACGCTGTGTGGGGCTATAATTCACTATGAGAAGACTATTCGTGTTTAATTGTATTTGTGAACCGTCTTGTAAGGTAAAGCTTGTTTGTTCACCCACATGCGTTTCTAAGGTGTCAGTTTGCGTTAATGTTTGTTCATGAAGAGACGGCAAATAAGGCAAAAAGGATTTATTGACTAGGGTATTGATCCCTAGAAGAGAAATAATGGCGACACTCGCTGCTAGACCAATAGCCGCGTACTTATTCCGTTTGTTGTCATCTTTTGGTTGTATTAACGGAAATAAATCACTTAATTCATTTAAAACACTCAAATCATCCCAGTAAGAAGCCATTTCAAGTAGCGCATTATAATGCTGGTTTTTCCGTTTACACCACTCAACAAGTTGTTGCTTTTCTGAAGCGCTTAACCCACGATCCATGCGGCTGATCCAAAGGCAAGCAATGTCTTGGATGCTATCTTCATCGATATTGCTATTATCTTGTTTTTTGTTATCTTTGCCGAAAAGTTGGCTGACATTACCCATTCTTATTACTCTATTTCAAAACTGTTTTTTTAACTTGGTCGTTATGTTTATGAATATCTTGTTTTACAGCCTTAACACTATATTCAAGGTTCATTCGTTTGATATATTTTGTACTCTTTAACAGTCCTTGTGCTATATGTTTTTCAACGGTGCTTTCACTTAAATTTAAATAACTAGCAATCTCTTTTTGGCTTAAACCGTAGACTTTCTTTAGAATAAAACATTTACGTACTGAGCCAGATAGTTGGTCGGTTGCTCGACAAAAAAATAAGAACTGTTCTTTGCTTTCATAATCGTCTTCTACTTTACCACTAGTTAATTGAACAGGTGGCTGAGTAAAATCCTCTAAAGAATCGTTATATTTATTATCCCAACGAGCTACATGATTCAAAGCAAGGTTCTTAGCTGTTTTTAACATATAACTACGCACATACTTAATTTCTTGTTTTAAGTCAGCCTCATAAGTTTTAATAAAGGTTTCTTGGACTATGTCATCAATATCGTCAGTTTTAACAATATGACTAATCAAGCGCCCAATATTTCTTTTGGTACTTAGAAAAAGCGTTGTTAATGTCGAGTTTCTTGCCATCCATGTTTGCTCAATACTTTTAACTTGCATGGATAATACGCATGAGGTTGAATAAATGTCTAACCTTTATCACATCTTTTTGCTTTTATTTATTCGCTAGGCAGTTTATAAAGAGTAATTACATATCATCGCTATAAAGGATTCAAGCTTGACTACAATGACTACCCCCGCAAAATTTTTAAACAATTCACTACTGAGTTATTTCTGTGCCAGTATTCTTTTATGCAGTTTCGTTGCCGTTAAGGTAAATGCTGCTTCATTAACGGTTACCGATAACTTGGTTTTACGTGATGTTGATGACAAAGCTGTAGAACATGGTTTCTTATCAAAAAAACAAACGATTGATTTAACTCAAGGAGAGCATGCTTTAGTTATCAAGTATAAAGATGTTTTTGAAGACTTAGATATGGGTGAAGATAGGCTGGTAAAATCAGATTATTTCGTCGTTAAACTGGTTGTCAAAAATCAGCAGAAATTATTTTTATCAACAAGTAAAATTAGTGATTTGGCGTCAGCTGAGCGTTTTGCTAAAAATCCAGAGCTTGTTTTGCTCGATGAAAATAAACAAGAGATGGTTTTAGAGTTAGAAACCTTAAGTGACTATAAATTAGGGCAACAGGTAACTAAAGTGGTAACCACTTTATCAAGCCCGGCAGTTATTGCTCAAACCAATGGCACAACAAGTACTTCAGGAACTCAAGATTTTAATAATCAAGTTATTAATAAAGTCGACACTGTTCCTATGCTTAAATACTGGTGGCAGAAAGCTAGCAAAGATGAAAAAGAAGACTTCCTAAACTTTATCAATAAAAATAAAGGCTAGAGCAGTTAGACTCTTTGAGTTATATACCCATGTGACCTCAAGATGCAGGATTTAGCTGGTATTAGAAACGTCTTTAGGCAAAGCATGGATTGAAGATAATGGCTGTTCACTTATCGAAATATATAACGTAGCATAAAGCGTTTCTAAACCAGCCCTACGGCGATGCCTGAGCAAATAATGCTCTTCGTTGCATCGCTTTTTAAGGGAATAACCCTTAATAATGAGATGCGTCTCGGTCATGGATCGCACAGGCATCCTGAAACGCGCATATTGAAGTATCATGGGTATATACCCCAAAGCCGAAATAAATATTACATTGTCTTTTATAGTTATCGATACCGTAATGAGGTAAGGATTAACCAATTTCATTACTAGATAAAATAAGAGATAAATCAAAGTTTTTATTAACATTACTTATGAAAGGTTATGGGTAAAACCATTCCACACTTAACTTAAGGTCTTAACATGAATTTGTTATCTTTAATTCGTTCACCGAGAAGTCACTTATTGAACTTAAATTTAAACCTAAACCAGAAAAAAATAGTCTCTTGTTCGACACTGTTAGTTTGTTTACTGCTACCAACCAAAGCTTTTTCTTTTGATGGTGCAGGGATCGAAGTATCGGGTCAGGGCAGTGTCATCGTGATACCTGATCAATTTTCATTAACATTAACTATTACCGAACGGGGTCGGGTGCCGTCGAAATTAAAAGCACTAGTTGATAAGAAAAGTAATTCAGTCGTTAATGCAGCAAAAAATCTGTCTGTAAAAGAGAAAAACATCACTTCTGCTCGAGTTAACTTGCGTATTATAAAGGAAAAACCTTCAATTCAAGTACATGGTATTGAAGTTAACAAAGCTAGACAAGGTAGTGTTTATATCGATGGTCAAAGTATTAATAAGCAAACAACAAATGTGAATGAACATAAGCGACCGTTATTTGAGTTAAGTCGACAAATCACTGTGAAATTTAACAAAATTGATGACTATGATAGTTTTTTAACTCAAATTATTAAAATAAATGTTAGTCATATTTCTGCTCTTTCCATGAGTGTCGAAGGAAGAGATGAGTATTATCAGCAAGCTTTATTAAAAGCTGTCAGCCACGCCGAGAAGAAAGCACAGCGAATGGCAAAACAAGCTGGGCGAAAAATAGAAAAATTAGAATTCATTAGAGAACAGTCAAGCAATCATTATCGACCTATGTATGCAGAAGCAATGATGAGTGATGCAAGTCCAAGATCACATTCTTCTTTAACGGGTAGTCAAACCATTACAGCCACTGTTTCTGTTAAATTTAGTCTTAAAGATTGAATAATGAGCTATTAACTCGTAATAGTTAGCCATTTGTTCGAGAAAAGCTTTAATTGTCGAGTGTTTTTAGGTATGTTAGCGCTTTTTATCATAGCTTTCTTCAATGGTGCCTTTAAATGAGTAATAAAGCTGAATTTTATCATGAGTTATTAGGGCAAACTAAAGCGCTAATAAACAATGAATCTGATATTATTGCTAACATGGCAAATATTAGTGCTTTGCTTTTTGAACGATTAACTGAAGTGAATTGGGTTGGCTTTTATCGTCTTATCGACAATGAGTTGGTACTCGGACCATTTCAAGGTAAAGTTGCATGTATTCGAATTCCAGTTGGTGCTGGTGTTTGTGGTACATGTTCATTAACTGGAGAGGTTCAGCGCATTTCAGATGTACATCAGTTTGATGGACATATCGCCTGTGATGCAAGCAGTAATGCTGAGCTAGTTATCCCAGTTAAAGTCGATGGTAAAGTCATTGCTGTATTAGATATTGATAGCACGGCATTTGACCGATTTGATCTAGAAGACGAGCAAGGTGTTATGTCAATAGTCCAGGCTTTTGAGCAAAATATTGCTGATATGGGTAATGCGTAAATTTAACCGATAGTCTAACTTTATAGAGAAAGTGAAGGTTTAATGAAAGAATTTGTAGTCATTCATGACTATTTAGTGACCCAAGAAATTGTGGGTGACTGGGATGGTCAGGAAGAAGAAGTTGCTGAGCGTATGAATGAAATTTATCATACCATGTACGATTTGGCGGATGAAAACATCGATACGGAAGTGTTAGAGCAATTGTTGGCACTGATTTGGGACACCTGGATAGGCCAAGAAGCGATTGCTGAAATAGAAACAGATGATATATATGATTGGTGTAAGCATGTACTCGATAATCCCGAGCAACATCTCCAATCTGAAGAATAAAGAAAGATAAACATTGGCGCTATTTTCTTGCTAGGGTTGCTCTTATAGGAGTAATTTTGGTTTAAAAATAAAATCAGCTTAATTTAATTAAAATTGTAAAAAAGTGTAGCTATGGAAACTGAAATTAAACGTACAAGTACGAAAGATATTATTGCTTATTTAACTGAAAAATTCCCAGAGTGTTTTTCAATTAAAGGTCCTGTTAAACCCCTTAAAATTGGTATATTCCAAGATTTAGCTGAAAAGCTTGATGATGATGAAACAGTGAGTAAAACACGTTTACGTCAAGCATTAAGACATTACACAAGCAGCTGGCGTTATCTAAAAGTTATCAAAGTTGGCACTTTTCGTGTCGACATTGATGGCAAAGATATTGCGGAAATTGATGAAGATCAAGCCGCTTACGCTAGTAAAACGCTTAAAGAAAGCCAAGAAAAATTTGGTAACAAAAAAGCAACAGACAACGATACTAAAAAACCTTATAAAGGTAAGCAAGGCTCAACAGAAGCGGCTAATAACAAGCCAGCTGATAAAAAACGTGAATCAACTAAATTTAAAACAGTGAAATCAACACCGAAAAAAGCTGTGAAAAAAGAAGTTGAGCCACTTAAGTCTGTTGAATCAACTACAATTAATGTAGGTAGTAAAGTTAGAGTTCAGCTAGGTAACTCGCCAATGAAAGCCACTATCACTGAAATATCAGGTAAAGATATCAGTGTTCAACTTGATTCTGGCATGGTGATCAAGACTCAACTTCAAAATATCTACTTATAGAAGTCAAAAGTCGTCATTATTAGGTTTGGCGGCTAGTCCCAGCAAAATCGCTGGGTCAAATAGAAATTGAATAGGAAGTTAATGCATGCAAAAATTTTGTCGTATCGCTCTCGCCGTATCTTTATCGTTAGGTTTATCTGTTAGCGCCATTGCGTTTGAAAAACCGAAAACTCCAGAAGAACTCCCTGTGCTCATGCCTGAAACTCAGCATGCTACAGCAAGCAAGCGTATTACGGCACGATTTACTCGCGCACATTATAAAAAGGTCACTATTGATGATGCTTTGTCAGGTGAGATTTTTGATCGCTTTATCAAGCAACTTGATTATGCGAGAAACATATTCTTAGCAACGGACATCAATGATTTTCAAAAATACCGTCTAGAATTTGATTCTGTGTTGACTCGTGGCAAGTTAGACACTGCCTATGATATTTATAACTTGAATATGCAAAGACGTTTAGAACGCTATGAATATGCGGTTAAGTTATTGAGTTCTAAAGGCGATAAAAATCCTTTCGATTTCACCAAAGAAGAAATTTATTCATTTGATCGCGAAGAAGCACCTTGGCCTGCTAGTGAAGCTGAGTTGGATGAATTATGGCGATTGAAGGTTAAGTCAGATGTATTAAATTTGACGCTAACTAAGAAAGAATGGCCAAAAATAAAAGAAGTTTTAACTAAACGCTATGAATACGCGATTAAACGCTTGAAGCAGAGTGAAAGTGAAGATGCTTTCCAACTTGTGATGAATAGCTTTGCTCGTGTTGTTGAGCCACATACATCATATTTATCTCCACGTAATGCGGAAAGATTTCAAGTTGATATGAACTTATCACTTGAAGGTATTGGCGCAGAATTGCGTTCAATAGAAGATTATACTGTTATTCACCGTGTTGTTACCGGTGGCCCAGCAGATAAATCAAAACAATTGAAATCAAAAGATCGTATCGTTGGCGTAGCCCAAGGTGATGATGACTTTGAAGATGTTATCGGTTGGCGCTTAGATGATGTGGTTGAATTAATTAAAGGTGCGAAAGGCACTACTGTTCGCCTACAGATTTTATCAGGTGATAGTGACGATGAAGCCAATATTAAAGTGGTTTCTATTGTTCGAGATATTATTAAATTAGAAGATAGAGCCGCTAAGTCTGAAGTTTATCTTGAAAACCCAGATGTGGCAGAAAGTAAGAAATTAGGTGTTATCACTATACCTAGCTTTTATAACAACCTGTCTAAAGATGTAAAAAAAGAAATCGCCAAACTTAAAGAACAAAAAGTAGAAGGCATCATTGTCGACCTTCGCGGTAACGGCGGTGGCTCATTGAGTGAAGCAACCTTATTAACCGGTTTGTTCATCGATAAAGGTCCAGTTGTTCAAATTAGAGACGGCGCTAATCGTATCCAAGTAAATAGTGATCGCGATGGTGTTAGCTTTTTCGATGGCCCATTAACTGTAATGGTTGACCGCTATAGTGCTTCAGCCTCTGAAATATTCTCTGCTGCCATTCAAGATTATGGACGTGGTGTGATTGTTGGTGAACATACTTTTGGTAAAGGTACTGTGCAACAGCATCGTGGTTTAGGTCGAGTTTATGACTTATATGAAAAGCCTTTAGGCAGTATCCAGTACACTATCGCTAAATTTTATCGAATCAATGGTGGTAGTACTCAACATCGTGGAGTGTTGCCTGATATCGCTTTCCCTACAGCGATAAACCCTGAAGACTGGGGTGAGAGTAAAGAAGAAAATGCGCTACCTTGGGATCAAATTCAGCGAGCAAAATATTCACCATTGAATGAACTTAACACAGACATTGAATATCTGAGTTCACTTTATCAACAACGTATCAAAGATAACCCAGAGTTTAATTATTTGTTGGAAGACATTAGTATTTATCAAGCAGAGAAAGATGATAAAACTATTTCGTTAAATCTTGCAACTCGACAGTCAGAACGCAAAGAACGTAAAAGCAAACGTTTAGTTCGTGTTAACGAGCAACTTACTCTGCTAGGTAAAGAGAAAGTAGCAGATCTAGATGACTTATCTGATGAGCTTGATGACTTAGACCCGTTCTTAGATGAAGCAGCACGTATTACATTTGATTTTGTTTCTTTAGGAAAAATCGCGAAAAAATAATCAGTATTTTTATAATTAAGCCGCCCATCGAGGCGGCTTTATTGTTATATATCCCCGTGGTCATTGGAATTGCTTGGTTTTTAGCATGGTTAACGATTTTAGCTGCAAGGTGCATGATTGAGTAATAGCTGGCTATTATGATTGAATGCAACGAAGTAGATGAATTTTTTAAACGGTTAAAAAGTACAGTTTGAATAATCATGGGTATAAACACAATGATATTAGCCTACCGTTGAATAACTACAATAATAAAAGGTTTACATTACATGTCTGAGTTAAATCTCCCAAAACAACCAAGTATGCTTGATGCAAGTATCCCAGTGATCACTTTAATCTGTTTACTTACCCTTGCCGTATTTTATTTCGGCGATAACTCGTCTTATGGTCCAAATCAAATAGCGCTACTTATAGCCATGGGCGTTGCTATTATTGTAGGCGTAAAAAATGGACACAATTGGCAGTCTATTGAAAAAGCTATTGTGAATGGTATTTCTCTTTCTCTTGGTGCGGTTTTAATCTTATTAGCTGTAGGCTCGCTCATTGGTACTTGGTTATTATCAGGAACGGTACCAACAATGATTTATTATGGATTACAGTTATTAAATCCATCATGGTTTTATGCTGCGGCATGTGTCATGTGTGCCATCGTCTCTATGAGTATTGGTAGTTCATGGACTACTGCGGCGACAATCGGTGTTGCCTTAATTGGTATAGCTCAGGGGTTAGATTTGTCTCCGGCTGTTACCGCAGGTGCTGTTATTTCTGGGGCTTATTTTGGTGATAAAATTTCCCCTCTTTCAGAGACAACAAATTTAGCTCCGGCTATCGCAGGTAGTGAACTTTTTGCTCATATCCGTTATATGTTTTGGACAACCGCACCTTCTATTATTACGGCACTAGTCTTGTTCATCATAATTGGACTTAATGAAACCATTACAGTAAATAATGACAGTATTGATTTGTTAAGCCAGCAGCTAGCAGAACAATTTAATATTTCGGTCTTTAATTTAGTACCATTATTAGTTTTATTAACGCTGGCCATTAAAAAAGTACCTGCCTTTCCTGCAGTTGCAATTGGCGCCTTAATTGGTTGTGTTTGGGCTTTAGTATTTCAACAAGAGTTAATCGTACGTTTAGGTGGAGATGCTGATTTGGTCACAGCAAATGTAAAAGTGATCTGGACGGCCTTTTTTGACGGTGTGGTAATTGAAACAGGCAACAGCCAACTTGATTCGTTACTCAGTGGAGGAGGGATGTCTTCGATGCTGAATACTGTTTGGCTTATCATGTGTGCGTTAAGTTTTGGTGCGGTATTAGAACACTTAGGTATGTTGAAAAAGTTTGTTGAGGTTATTTTAGCTTCTGCCAAATCAACTGGTAGTCTTATCGCAAGTACGGTAGCTACGTGTATCGGCACTAACATTTTAACTGCGGATCAATATATGGCTATTGTAATGCCCGGTCGCATGTACAAAGAAGAATACGAACGAAGAGGTTTAGACCCTCTAGTGTTAAGCAGAACATTAGAAGATGCAGGTACAATAACTTCTCCGTTGATCCCCTGGAATACTTGTGCTGTTTATATGTCAGGGGTGCTATTAGTGAACCCACTTGATTATATGTTTTATTGTTTCTTTAACTGGATTAATCCGATTCTTGCTGTAGTTTATGGCTTTATTGGTTTTAATATAAAGAAACTAACAACTAAAACGGCCGAAGAAACAACTCAAAAAGCAACGGCTTAATTTTCATCTCCAAAGTAAGGCTCTACTATGTCATCTATTTTATCAGACACAGCACCACGTTTTTTAGCGGACTACCGCCCAGCTGACTTTACAATTAATACTGTCAACTTAACGCTCCATTTAGATGATACTTGTAGTCAAGTTGTTAGTGAGCTGACTATAGAGCGAAGAGGGGATAGCCAAGAAGCTTTGCAGCTAAATGGTGAACACTTAACACTAGTATCTTTGGTGCTTGATAATCAGGCGCTTGGTAAAGATCAATATCAGGTAAATGATACGTTATTAACTATTCCAGCGAGTAGTTTACCTAATAGAAATAACTTTTCTCTTATTGTTACTACTGAAATTAACCCAGAGGAAAATACTGCGTTAGAAGGGTTATTTAAATCAGGTGATGCGTTTTGTACACAATGTGAAGCAGAAGGTTTTCGTAGAATTAGTTACTATTTAGATAGACCTGATGTGATGGCAACCTTCACCACTAAAGTTATTGCTGACAAAAGTCTATACCCATATTTATTATCTAATGGGAATAAAGTAGCGAGCGGAGAGTTAGCAGACAACAAGCATTTTGTTACTTGGCACGACCCATTTCCAAAACCTTGTTATCTATTTGCTTTAGTCGCCGGTGATTTTGATTTACTTGAGGATAAGTTCACGACTGCCTCTGGTCGAGAAGTTGCACTTGAAATCTTTGTTGATAAAGGCAACTTGGTTAAGGCCGAACATGCTATGACGTCTTTACAAAAATCAATGGCGTGGGATGAAGAGACTTTCGGTCTTGAGTATGACCTAGATATCTACATGATTGTAGCGGTAGATTTTTTCAATATGGGGGCGATGGAAAATAAAGGCTTAAATGTTTTTAATTCCAAATATGTTCTAGCAGATAGTCATTGTGCAACGGATAGCGATTACTTTAATATCGAAGCGGTTATCGCCCATGAGTATTTTCACAACTGGACTGGTAACCGTGTTACTTGTCGTGATTGGTTTCAACTTAGTTTGAAAGAAGGATTAACCGTTTTCCGTGATCAGCAATTTAGTGCTCAAATGCATTCAAGTGCAGTAACTCGTATTCAAAATGTACGCCTATTACGCTCACAGCAATTTGCTGAAGACGCAGGTCCAATGGCACATCCAATACGGCCAGAAAAAGTACTTGAAATGAATAACTTTTATACCTTAACCGTTTATGAAAAAGGCTCTGAAGTTATTCGTATGTTACATACACTAATTGGTGTAGATAAATTTAGACAAGGTATGGATTTATATTTTTCTCGTTTTGATGGTATGGCGGTCACGTGTGATGATTTTATCAATGCGATGAGTGATGCCAGTGGTAAGGATTTAGCACAATTTAAATTGTGGTATAGCCAGTCTGGAACCCCAGTGATCAAAGCACAAGAAAAATTCGACCCACAAACTAATGTTTATACGTTAACCTTGTTACAGCAATCACCTGTAACCAAGAATCAACAACACCCACAAGCGTTACATATCCCAATTAAAATTGAGCTAATCAGTGGAGATAATGACGAGACTTCACAAAGTGAGTTATTAGAATTAACTCAAACAGAACAAAGTTGGCAATTCAGTGAGTTCACTAGTAAACCAACGTTAGCCATGCTTGCGGACTTTAGTGCGCCTGTTAAGCTGATTTTTGAGCAAGATAATAGCAGTCTATTAACTATTATGAAGCAAGCCGATAATAGTTTTTGTCGTTGGGATGCAGGTCAAAAATTATTAATGTCATACATTCATCAATTAACTTTTGATATTGATTACATTATCCCTGATGAGTTAACGAATGCTATCAATGAAATGTTAAACAGTGGTGGCGATCGCGCCTTCATTGCAGAGCAATTATCGCTACCTAGTTTTGATGAAGCCGCTAGCTTGATGGTAGATATTGACCCAATAGCATTAACCAACGCGATAGCTGTACTATCAATTTTTATTGCTCAAGGCACTCAACAACAATTGCTTGTAAGTTATAAAGCTTGCCAGCAGGATAGCTCAAAAGAGAATGCTGTGGCGAATAGAGCATTAAAAAATGTTTGTTTGGCCTATTTAAGTTTGTTACCAGAGTATCAGTACTTGGTTACACAACAATACCAGGACGCTACGAATAATGATGACATATTAAAAGAAAATATGACTGATAGTTTGGCCGCTTTAACCTGCAGCTCAAAGCATAATTTAGATGATCTACCTGAACAGTTACTACATTTTGAAAATAAGTGGCAGCAAACGACTCTAGTCATGGATAAATGGTTCGCCTTAAATGCGAGCGTAGTCAGTGATAATGTTTTTTCTCAACTTGAAAAGCTGTTAGAGCATCCGCAGTTTAGCCTGAAGAACCCCAACAGAGCCCGTTCTTTAATCGGCGCTTTTGCGATGAATAACCCTAAGTACTTTCATTGTCAGACAGGGCGAGGTTATCAATTTTTAGCCGAACAAATTGCTAAACTTAATGAAATTAATCCTCAAGTTGCCTCCAGACTAATTACGCCGTTAATTCAGTTTAAGAGTTACGCTCCAGCTCATCAAACGTTAATGAAATCAGAGCTTGTTAAATTACGGGCATTAAGCAATTTATCTAATGATTTAAAAGAAAAACTTGATGCTGCGCTACTTGATTAGTTCAATTAATTTCTGAGTCTAAAGTGTTATATGATTTTGTGATAACGTATTTATTGTATAAATACGTTATCGCTATATGCCCAAGTTGCCTCTTTAAACATGACGACAACGAAAAATTAATTATCTCTGTCAAGCCAGATGGTTTAACTGAACGTGCTCAAATATTAAATTAACTTGTCCTCAGAACATTATTTATAACGCTCAAATAAGCTTGTGAATCCTCCTTCTGTCTATGCAGTGGTTACTGAAGGTATTCTCTCATAGTTTATGAGTCGACAATTTAATTAATCACCAAAGCTAAAGTATGAACATTGATCGATCACGGATATAAAGATATAAAGATATGAAATATTACTTCTCTATGAAGATTACAACTAGTGAATTTCTTCCTTATTACCAGGGTACAATTCAGAATGTTGTCGTCACAACAACCCAAGGTGTAAAAGTTCAATTTCCCGCAATGCACTTAAGAAAGTACCTTACAGTTAATGGCATTCAGGGCAGTTTTTGTTTAGAAACTCATCAAAACAAATTTTTATCTTTATCTAAGCTTAATTAATTTCACGTTAGTAAGGTTAAATAGAGTAATCACTTGAAACAGTGGTCGGACCATTCGTCTTCTGCGCTCACAACACTAGAATAAACAAATAATCGTTATTTTATGAGCCTATAAAACAAACCTAGGTATGTTATTACTAGTATTCAAACAGGTGTTTTAAACGCTGAATTCAAGCGTGTGATTGCTTGAATGCAAGTCATTAAAATATAGCGGTTTAACTCGTATCTTTACGCTTGCTACCAAAGTGAAATGATGTATTATTGCTGGTGTTAGATAAATAATAAAACAAGAACTAACTTTTGATTACACTAATGTAGATGAACTTTCGGTGATATTTTATCTTTTAGCATCATGTTCTGAA
>OJGO01000494.1_pt1 | contig 13365 bp, 9 predicted proteins | sample 1594871 | NCBI WGS metagenome assembly OJGO01 (sample SAMN05416798, study PRJEB24817) | seawater metagenome | isolation source: Sea water | place: Canada:Atlantic | collected 2013-07 | reverse complement strand
TCGATTTAACACTAAAGTACTGTTAGAATGCTGCGATCGAATGTCGTTTACTCACCAACTGAAGTTGCAAAGATGTCTATTAAAGAAATGTTTATTGAGAATTATTGCCCCATTAGTGCTGATAGAATCAGCTTTACCCGCCAACAAGGCAGCGATTTTGCTAAACAAGTAGCAGATGACTTTAACCCACTACACAATATTGATGCTAAACGTTTTTGCGTGCCTGGGGATTTACTTTTTTCAATAATAATTGCCAAGTCGGGTCTACATAAAAAAATGACCTTCGATTTTTCAGGCATGGTTAGTGATGATGTTCATCTTACTTTCCCTCAGAAAATTGATAATAGTTTTGACATCAAAGATGATAAAGATAAAACGTGCTTAAGTGTTCATGTAAGCGGCGATAAAACACACGACTCAGCTCTGATTAATGCACTGACTAAAGCCTATGTCGATTTTTCTGGTCATACTTTCCCAGATATTTTAGTGAAACTAATGGCGGATAATAGCGTGATGATTAATCCTGCTCGCCCCATGGTAATGTATCAATCAATGTCTATTGATTTACATACCTTAGAAGCTGAAACAGTCACATTACAATTAGCTAAAACGAGTTTATTAATTGAAGGAAAACGCGGTGATGCATGGCTTGAATTTGACTTATTATCAAATGATAAAGTTATCGGCCATGGTAAGAAACATATGCTGTTAAGTGGCTTGCGTACCTATGAGCAAGAGACGATTGACACTATGGTAAATCAATACCGCGATAGTAAAAAGAATTACCAAGCGTAAAGTAATTTACTGAGTGTATTGCTGTTCAAATGCGTCTCGTTGTTGTATTTTGTCCTCACTACAAAAAGCAAACATGTTAATATTTTTAGGGCGCTGGCACTTAATAGGTTGTTGATAAAATTGCAGCCAAGCCAGCTTTTTATTGCCCTGATACTTTGATTTAATCACAATTGCACTATCTTGGTTAAATGTTGTCATATTTTTCAGTGGCTTGAGTATTACCTTATTCAACTTGGCATAATGGATAGTGCTTTTCTGCTTTTTCTTGTCTTTTTTAGCTTTCTTTTTCTTTGTGCCATATTTCGACTTGAATGCAGACAAAGAGCTATTTTCACACTGCCACCACTTATCTCTCGCTTTATCTTCCTTGACTCGCAACGCTTGCCCTCTTTTTAAAGAATAGCTTTTACGTTGCATCATTTGCGCATTATGTAGTTTTTCTAATAAAGGTTTACACCTTTTTTTAGCGAATGAGTCTGTGCTAAAAATGAGCAAAATAATTGCCATAGCGATATGTAGAATAGTGAGAAAGGTGAGTTTTTTCATCATAGCAATCCTTGCTAATGTAATTAACTTCGCCAAATTAAGCTCTGTAAATTTAAGCGTCCGTTTCTAAAATATAGACTAGACTTTACCTTTTACCAAATATCACATTACATGGAGTATCGTGATGAATAAGAATGCTCGCCTAGTTATATTTACCTTTATTTTATCAATCCATTGGTCTTTAGCAGCACAACAAACACCTTCCAAATTTAAGCCTAATATTCAACATGGCGTGAGCTACCAAAAGGTCGATGACATTAGTCAGTATTATGTTTCTGAAAAACTTGACGGCATGCGCGGCTATTGGGATGGAAAACAATTACTCTCCCGCCAAGGAAATTTAATTCATACACCTAGCTGGTTTACCCACCGCTGGCCACACCTCCCTATGGACGGAGAGTTATGGCTTGGTAGGGAGAAATTCCAGCCGTTACTTTCTTGTGTAAGAAAGCAAGTTGCTATTGAAAATAAAACAACCAGTTGCTGGAGAGATGTCCGCTTTATGATATTTGATCTTCCTGAACACTCAGGGGATTTCACTGAGCGTGTAAAGAAGATGCGACTGTTAGTAATGCAAAACCCATCCGTTTACTTAGCCATGATCAATCAGGTGAAACTAACAGAATTAAGTGCTCTAGAGCAAAGGCTTGAGGAAGTTATCGCAGCTCAAGGTGAGGGCCTTATGTTACACCTCGCCAGTGCTCACTATCAAAAGGGTCGAACCCCTGCATTAATGAAACTGAAGAAATATCAAGATGCTGAAGCAACCGTTATTGGTTACACCGCAGGAAAAGGTAAGTACCAAAACCAACTTGGTGCAATCCAAGTAAAAACAAGCAATGGAATAGTTTTCAAGATAGGATCAGGTTTTAGTGATGCTCAACGTGCCAAACCACCTAAAATAGGTACTCTCATAACTTTTAAATACAATGGGCTCACACAAGCAGGTATACCAAGGTTTGCCCGTTTTTGGCGTATCAAAGCTGCAGAGTAATTTATAACAAAATCAATCGGCTAGCGTTATCCGTTTATCTCGGCTGATAAGTAAATATTAACACCTTGAGGCCTTTACCTTCATGTGCCTCCTTAAAGGCTGCAGGATTTTCAAGACGTTGTTCAAAATGACAGTCTGGGCATTCTCGCGCAACTTCAGCTTTTAAGAAGTTGTCATCTAAATCTGGAGAATTTAAGCATAACATCAACGTAGCACCTGGATTCATCCACTGTGGTATACGGCGAATGATTTTAGCGTAATCACGTTGGATATTGACACTACCCTTTTGAAATGACGGAGGATCACAGACTAAAATATCATACGGGCCATATTTTTTGATTCGGCTATTTGATTTGAAAATATCAACGCCTTCAAAAACAACATGCTTACCTTGTTTCTTAGCTAACTGGTTAAGTTGATGGTTCTCTCTACCTTTACTTAATGACGCTTTACTCAGATCAATATTGACCGCTTTACTGGCACCACCAGCAATGGCACCTAAAGAGAAAGCACAAGTGTATGCAAAAAGATTAAGTACATTTTTACCTTCTGATCGCTCTCTTAACCATTTCCTGCCATTACTCATGTCCAAAAATAAACCACTATTTTGTGCTTTGCCAAACTCAATATGATAATTGAGTCCCTGCTCACTCACGATGGTATTACTTACCGATTCTCCTAATAATACTTCGGTAGGCGAAAATTTTTCATAACGATGCTGAACTTGCACGGAGCGACATTCTTTAATCAAATCTTTAAGTGCACCGGCTTGCTCCGCTAGCCAGTTGCTATCGACCGCTTGATATAAAGTGATGAGGATAACAGGAGAAAGCCAGTCCACATTGACATGACTTAAATTGGGGTAGGCGTGTCCTCGCCCATGAAATAAGCGTTGGGCATCGGTAAAGTCTGTGCTGGAAATATGTTCTATCATGGCTAAAATATCAGGTAATTAATAATAAAAAACGCCGAATAATAACATTTACTATTCGGCGTTTATATCGTTTAAATGCTTTAGTTAGAATCCAAAGAGATTAACAGCAAAAAACTTTGTTGCTACGGTATTAACAAAAATAAGCAGCACAATGACAGGAATAAAAGTCCCTAATGAAAAGTTAATGTACTTTTCTACCCAAGAACCTTTGTAATTTTCATTACCTATGCTTAATTCTTCAGAAAGCTGTTTCTTCTTCCAACGATAACTAACAAAAACACATAGCAAAAAGCCGTTAAGCGGAAGAATAGTATCGTAAAAAACATCATAAATAACATCGAATAACGACTTAGTACCACCAGCATACGAGGTAAATTCAGTAAAAAATGACACCATGCCAAAAGAGGCGGTGGCAAATAACGTTAATACCCCCGCAGTAATCGTTAAGTAACCCAATGCTTTTTTACGGCTGTGTTTTTTCTCAGTGACCAAATATGAGACAGGTACTTCAATAATGGACACTAACGAAGTAATTGCTGCAAAAAAGACCAACAAGAAAAAGAATGCCGCTACGGCACTAGCGCCAACATAACCTAAAGATGTTTGCAGTGCTAAAAATATTTTAGGCAGGAAGGTAAATATTAATGATACTGAGCTATCACTTAATTCACTTGGGTTAACTTCTGGATTAAATGAAAATACCGCCGGTAGAATCATCAAACCAGCTATGAACGCTACACCCGTATCGGTAATTGCTACTAACTTAGCAGAATTAGGAATATTCGTTTGTTTATTTATATAAGAGCCATAGGTTAGTAAAATCCCCATGCCTAAAGACAACGAGAAAAAGGCCTGAGACAAAGCGCCATTAACAACACTTGGCGTTATTTTATTAATATCTGGTACAAGGAAAAAGGTAACACCCGCCATAGCATTATCTAGTGATAACACAAATAAAACCATTAAAACTAACATGATAAGTAATGCCGGCATTAATATTTTTGCGGCTTTTTCGATACCGTCTTTTACCCCTGCCGCCAAGATAAAACTGACTATGCCCGCAACACCGACTAATGCAATGTATAAGTATGGGCTATTAATAAACTCGCCAAAACCAGCAGCACTTGCTAAGTAGTCTAAATGACCTGTTACCGTTAAGGCAATATAGCCGAAAATCCAAACAGTTATGACCATATAAAAAACAGCAATCATAAAGGGAGTTAATACCCCTAAAAAACCTGCTGCTCCCCATAACTTACTACCTTGACTCAATGTTTTAAACGCACCTACAGGCTCTTTAGCCGTATTGCGCCCAACAGCCATTTCAGCAATCATCACAGGCAAACATATAAGAAAAACAAATAGCGCATACATTAATAAAAATGCACCACCACCATTTTTAGCGGCGTTAACCGGAAACCCTACTAAATTACCAATACCTACTGCAGAGCCTGCGGCGGCTAAAATAAAGCCAATTCGTGAGCTAAAATGCTCTCTAGAAGCTGACATACTTACCCTTTTTATAATTATTATGATAACGCGATAAATGAGATCTCTCGATGCTAACAAGCTTTACTAACTTTGTCTTCTTTTTAGCTAAGCTTTGCTATTACCAAGCAAATAACAATGTGCAAATGTGTAAAGTTACTATGAGTGTACTCACGACAGATATCGTTAAAATATCACTCTCAATTAACTTAAACCGCGAATACTGCCCTGTAAACAGAAACAAACACTACTCGCTTATTAATGAAGCGTTTAGCGGTCATCTAACAACCACCTAGTACTTTGCGCTATTAAAAAATACAAATATATTCAGTTTCATTCGTATTAGTTAACACAGCTTAAATCATTTAGAAAATAGTTTAGGATTCATAATAGCTAAAATACTAGTCGCTTCTTTTTCAGCAAACTCAGCAGCTTGAGTTAAATCATCCACGCTTAAACCTAATGGTCGACAAAATGACTCATCAATCACATCATCATAAGAGAATTCTTCACTATGACTATCAAGCAGAGCTAGCCTAGAAGCTAAATTCAAGATTTTAACATCTTTATTAATTTCGATGGATGATGCTGCATTGAAGTGCTTAATCGGTAAAATAATTTTTTCAGGAATTTGCCAAATTTTTAATAAGTCAGCAGAGATGTCAGTGTAAGTAAATCCCAACACGTCTTCTTGCAATTGCCACGGAAGCTGATGTTTATCATATTTTTCACATTGCTGAGCAACTTCAGGGTTTATTTTAGCAACTAATAACTCGCCAAAATTTTGTAACAACCCCGCGACGAATAGGCGTTCGATATCACGAATACCAGCAGAAATTGATAAATTTTTCGACACCAGTCCACAATAAACACTGATACGCCAAAAACGTTTTAAATCGATGGCTTGGTTTTCAAAGTGCTTAAACGCGGAAGCTGCAACATCAACTAACATCATATTATAAATGGCTTGCGTGCCAATGATGGTAATAGCTCGCGAAATAGTACTGATTTCACCTGGGAAGCTATAAATGGCACTATTGGCTATCTGTAATAACCGAGAAGTCATCGATGGGTCGATACCAATAACATCGGCAAAATCTGAAATCTCAGAACTTTCATCAGCCATTAATGCTTTTACTTTAAAACAAGCATCAGGCAAAGCAAACGAGCCATTAGCTTGTAATGCATAATCATGTGCGTTCATAGTCATCCTTAGACGTTAATTCCTAAAAAACGAGGCGCTTAAAGCAAACCTTCTCAATGCAATCTCTGCAAACTTAATTAAACGGTAATCCACCATCTTGTTTGATATGTTCAGTCACTATATAAGTGCTTGTTTGCGCAATATCAGTAAGCCCGCCAATTTTTTCTAACACAAGTCTATAACTTTCGATATCGGCGAATCGTATTTTCAATAAGTAATCATAGCCACCTGCCACTAAATGACATTCAACAACTTCCTTTATCGTAAGCACTTCTTTATTGAAGAGTTTAAAAGAATCTGAAGTGGTTCTGCTTAAGGTCACTTGAACAAATGCGCTCATGCCAAAGTTCAATTTTCTGGCATTTAAAAAAGCACCATAACGCTCTATATAACCTTCCGTTTCTAAACGCTTTACTCTATCTAAACAAGGGCTAGCGCTTAGGTTTACTTTTTTAGCTAGATCAACATTTGAAATTCTACCGTCAGCTTGTAAGGTAGAAAGGATCATAAGATCAATACGATCTAAGGGTTTTGTTTTGTTATTACTCATGATCACACTACTTAGTAGGGGAGATAATGGATATTGCCATAGTAAACTCAATAAAAATAGTAAAAAAAACGCGAACGATACCTTAAGGTATTCGTTCGCGTTTTATTTATTCAAACGGCAAAGCATTGACTAACTTTAGAGTGTTCAGACTCTTTAATCTTCTTCCACCAATGTCATCAGTGATGTATTACCTCCTGAAGCCGTCGTATCAATACTAATGGTTTTCTCTGTTACCAAGCGTTGAATCATAGTATCAAAATATTCCGAGGTTATTACCGGTAAAATAGCCCCGTGACGTAGTGCTAATTTTTCACTAATGTAGTGTTTGATTTCACAACCACTATCAACAACCACACCCGATAACGCAGGGTGCGCTAACATGGCATCTAAATGGCATTGTTTCGCTACCTGAAAGACATCTTTACCTGCGCCTGTTGCAACAAATTTATCCCTAAACTCCAATGCTTCTTGATAAAACAAATCAGAAACAACCGCAATAACAGTATTACCTGTGGCGAGTGAGGTAACAATAGATTGCACCCAAAAATGGAAACTCACATTCTCATCGGCGTAACAAATAATGTTGCCGCGGTTTTCTAAATAAAGAACGTTTGACTCACCCGTTGGTCCAGGTAATTCTTGTGGCTTTTTCAAACGCTTTTCAATATCAATAAGCTGCGTACGCGCTAACACTAAGGTATGGTTTAAATCGTCAGCTAAATCATCGACAATTTCAACATGCGCAATTTTAGCCAATAATTGGCGTACACAAGAAATTCGGGTATTTAGTTCCGTTGAACGCCAGTCTTTCTCCGCCCAATTCGCTTTATCCATTAAGTGATTTGCTTGATGATTCTCAGCAGCATCACCTGATAAGGTAATCGTTTTATCTGCAGAAAAACTAAAGTCACGTTCATCTGGTGTAGCTTTTTCTTTAACTAAACGCGTTAAATAATTTGGTCCGCCCGCTTTAGGGCCTGTACCAGAAAGACCTCGACCACCAAATGGTTGTACACCAACAATAGCGCCAATCATATTACGGTTTATATAAATATTACCCGCACGTGATAATTTGGCTAAATTAATAGCTCGATGCTCAATACGCGTATGAATCCCCATCGTTAAGCCAAAACCAGTGCCATTTATTTTATCTACAACACTTTCAATTTCATTCCCTTTAAAGCGAACAATATGTACGCAAGGACCAAAAACTTCTTGTTTTAACACACTGATATCTACAATTTCATACAAACGTGGTGCGAAGAAAAAGTGCCCATCTTCATCGACAACATCGTCAGATAATTCACATTGATATAATAACTTGCCATGTGACTCCATATACTTAGCATGAGCATTGAGGGCATCAAGGGCTTTTTGGTCGATAACGGGGCCAATATCGGTACTTAATTTTGCTGGATTACCAATGTGTAATTCAGCTAAGGCACCTTGGAGCATGGTAATGACATTATCAGCAATATCTTCCTGTAAAAAGAGTACGCGTAATGCTGAGCAACGCTGACCTGCACTTTGAAAGCCTGATGAAATAACATCATCAACAACTTGTTCAGGTAAGGCGGTAGAATCAACTACCATACAATTTTGCCCACCCGTTTCAGCAATAAGTGGCACCTGATCGCCACCACGGTCTGCCAGCGTTTGTGAAATTCGAGTACCTGTTTCTGTAGAGCCCGTAAACATAACGGTTTGAATACGGCTATCAGGAATAATGGTATTTCCAACGGCACTACCGCGCGCAATAACTGCTTGCACTACATTGTCAGGTAATCCAACAGACTTCATCAATTCAATAGCACGTAGTGCAATTAAACCTGTTTGTTCTGCAGGTTTTGCTAATACGGTATTACCTGTAGCAATTGCCGCAGCAACTTGTCCTAAGAAAATAGCCAGAGGGAAGTTCCACGGGCTAATACATAACACCACTCCACGCGCTTCTAATCTTTCATCACCGCTTAATTCAATAGCACGAGCGGCGTAGTAACGACAAAAATCAACGGCTTCGCGTACTTCATCAATACCATCTTGTGCAACTTTACCCGCTTCTTTGATACACATGGCAATGAGCTCATCCATATGACGCTCTAAAATATCACCAATGCGACAAAGTAAGTCAGCGCGTTCTATTACAGGTGTTTTTGACCACGTAGTAAAAGCAACTTCGGCATTATCAATCATGACTAACATATCATCATGGTTTGCATGCTTATGAAAGCCAATAATTTCACTACGATTTGCTGGGTTCATTACCGCATTTACGCCATCGGGTAGCTCATTTTTATTTAATAGGTGCTCAACAAACCAATTATCTAGCGCTTTTTTCAGTGGGGTTATTTCATTAATATCCGTTAGATCTAGCCCTTTGGAATTATCACGGCCTTTCTCGCCTTCACCACGATATAGCTCAATAGGCATTATGATTTGATTATTGTACTTAGCTTTAAGGCGTTGAGTTTTTTCTACTGGGTCTTCCAATAATGACTCAACCGGTTGGCTTTCATCAACAATCGCATTAACAAATGATGAGTTTGCACCATTCTCTAACAGACGACGTACCAAATACGCCAGCAGGTCTTCATGATGCCCTACTGGTGCATAAATTCGACATTGAATACTTTCTTCTTTCACGATTTGGTCATACAAAGAGTCGCCCATGCCATGTAGACATTGGAACTCAAAACCCGCCTTATCATCGCCAGCTAATTCAACTATGGTTGCTGCAGTATAGGCATTGTGCGTAGCAAATTGTGGGTAGATAGTATCGCGGTATTCTAATAATTTATTTGCACAAGCATGGTAAGAAACATCGGTAGACGACTTACGAGTAAAGACAGGAAAGTGAGTCAAACCATCTTTTTGAGCATTCTTAATTTCAGTATCCCAATAAGCACCTTTAACCAGACGAACCATCATTTTTCGTTCAGTGCGTAATGTTAAGTCGCGTAACCAATCAACGACATGAATTGCGCGTTTCTGGTATGCCTGTAGCGCGATACCAAAACCTTGCCAGTCACCAAGGTCGCTATCAGAAAATACCGCTTCAATAATATCCAATGAAATATCTAAACGCTCAGACTCTTCAGCATCAACCGTTAAACCAATATTATATTGCTTAGCCTGTAAACATAGAGCCTTTAACTTAGGCACTATTTCTGTCATGACACGATCTTTATGAGAGAACTCATAACGCGGATGGATAGCAGAAAGCTTAATTGAGATACCAGGCACTTTACGTGGGTCGTTCTTGCCCGATGCGACAGCAACTTCGCCAATAGCGATAATGGCATCTTGATACGCTTTAAGGTAAATACCAGCATCAGCCATGGTACGTGCACCCTCGCCAAGCATGTCGTATGAATAAACATAACCTTGCTGCTCTTTAGTTGAGGCACGTTCAGTAGCAGCTTGAATGGTTTCGCCCATGACAAACTGTTTACCCATTATTTTCATGGCATAATTCATTGATTTACGAATAACAGGCTCGCCTAAGCGACCGACAGTTTTCTTTAATAAACCAAATTGCTCTTTTTTACGCTTATCGGCATAGTCAACCATAGAGCCCGTAAGTAATAATCCCCATGATGAAGCATTAACAAATAATGAGTCACTCGCGCCTAAATGCGAACTCCACTGCCCTTGAGAGATTTTATCGCGAATAAGCTCATCTTGAGTATGCTTATCTGGCACACGTAATAAAGCTTCAGCCAAACACATTAATACCACACCTTCTTCTGAAGAAAGTGAATATTCATTGAGTAGTGAATCAATTGCGCCATTGCCTTCTTGGTCTTGACGAATTTTTAAAACCATTTTACGTGCTCTTTCCCAAGCACGACTTCTTGCGCTAACATTTACTTCCGCAGCAGGTAAAATATGATCAACAGCAACATTTTCATCAATGCGATAAAACTCACGAATTTTTTGTCTTATCGGGCAATCTGTAATCAATGAACCAGTAAATAGCATAACGTTTCCTCAAAATGCGACAGGTAAAAATCCTGCTTTAGTTATAGTCTTTATTTCCACTAATAAGCATATTATTAGTAAATGACTGTATTGAATTTATGTGCGCATTTTAGGATAACCACCACAGGATGTGCTGGTTATTTTCGGGGTTTTATGCCCTTTTATATGGGAAAACGTTAAATTTACGGTATAAAGCACTGTTAACGAGGTTTTTTTAAATTTTTAAGAAGGGTTTGAGAGCTTTTATTTACTCTTTTGTTCAATAATATACTCTTTTGTTTGTTGCGAGCACATAGGCTTGGCAAAGTAGTAACCTTGCCCATATACACAATCCATTTGTTGCAACAACTGGGCATCGGCTAAACTCTCAATGCCCTCACCAACAGTAGCCATTTGTAGATTATTAGCCAAATCAACAATGGTTCTAATAATAGCGCGATTATTGTTATGCTCGTCAACGTTACTGATAAAAGAACGATCTATTTTCAGCACATCAATAGGAAAACGATGCAGATAACCTAGGCTCGAGTATCCCGTGCCAAAATCATCAAGTAATATTTTCACGCCCATATCTTTCAGTGCTTGCATATTGGTAAGCACTATTTCAGCATTTTCTAACAAGGCACGTTCAGTTAATTCCACACGTAGATGATGAGGAGCCAAACCAGTCTTTTTTAATACTTTTTCAATATCTTGCGGTAAGCTGCTACTAAAAAACTGCTTAGAAAACAAATTACAACTGACGTAAAGATCGTCACAGCCTAACTCTTCGTGCCAACACTTCAATTGTCGACAAGATTTCTCAATAATTTGAAGATCAATTTCTTTAATTAAATCAGTCTCTTCAGCCAATGGAATGAAATCATTAGGATAAACAAACCCACGTTTAGTGCTTTGCCAGCGAGCTAGTGCTTCAAAGCCTTTAAGTTTTTGATTATCGAGTTTAATAATTGGTTGAAAATAAGGAATAAACTCCTGCCAAGCAATCGCTTCTCGAATGTCTGCTTCAAGACTTAAAGCATTCTGTACTTTTTGATGCATACTGTCGTCAAAGATTTCATAGCGCCCTCTACCATTATCTTTAGCATGGTACATTGCGGTATCAGCATCTCTAAGCATAGTATCAGCATCAGCATATCGTTTATTACTAAACGAGATCCCTATACTCGTACCTGTGTAAACCAACTGATTATCAATGGTAAAAGGCTGCTGGAGAAAGTCGGTAATACGTTCTGCTACTTCAAAAGCCTCGTCATGATTTTTCAAGTCTTCAATTAAAATAACAAATTCATCACCGCCTAAGCGAGCAACGGTATCTACTTTACGAACAATGGCCAGTAACTCTCGTGCTATGATTTTCAACAATACATCACCAGCATGATGTCCCAAGCTATCATTCACTACTTTGAAGCGGTCTAAGTCTAAAAACAGCACGGCAAAAGAAAAGTCATCTTTACGCTTGGCGCAGGCAATTGCATGATTCAGTAAATCAAGGAATACCGTTCGGTTGGGTAAGCCCGTCAAACTATCGTGGGCAGCGGTGTGTTTTAATAATTTTTCAGCTTGTTTACGGTGGGTAATTTCATCTTCAAGGGCAAGTGTGCGAAGCTTAACTTGCTGCTCTAATAACTCATGACTTCGTCGTTCAAAATCAGCGAGTTCTCGACGTTTAATTGCTGCCGACACGTGGTTAGAAACAAAATTGAGTAATTCGGCATCTTGTTGATTGTAGGTAGTTTTATAATAATAACTCTGTAAAACCATAACACCAAGTAACTGCCCTGAATAAATTAATGGTACCCCTAACCATGAATGAATGTCATCTTGTGGCTTTTTAACTTCACCTTCAAGGTGTAGGGCCATCATTTCTTGGTAAGTAAGTAATACGGTTTCACGACGACGTAATACTATCTCAGCATATCGATTTGAGAGCTTCCTCGGTTTAAAGTCTTTAGCTAAATTAGATGATTTCTCATCAACATAATATGAAAAACGCAAGGTATCTGAATCTTTTTCATATTTAGCAATATAGAAGTTCTTAGCATTAATTAACTGGCCAATAATATTATGAACCTTGCTATAAAATGTATCTATATCGAGTTCAATATCCGTGGTTAATTCTGATATACGATATAAAGATTCTTGTAATAACTCTGACTTTTCCCGCTCACGAATTTGTGCCATCAGCTCTTTGGTACGAGCGTTAACGGCATTTTTCAAGCGTTGTTGATCTTGTAAGCGAACCATAGCACCAACGACATGCTGAGCAGCGAACGTAAGTAAATTCAAGTCACTATCGTTATAACGAACTTTTTCATCATAACTTTGTATAGTAATGGTGCCAATCACTAAGCCATTTTGCAGTAATGGTACCCCCAACCAGTCGGTGCCACGGGAACCAAATTGTCTGATTTTATAATGATCAAATAGTTGCTTCTCTAATTCAGGAGTTAACAGTAATGGCTGTTTCGATTCAATAACTAAATTAGTAAATGAACCCTCATAATCTTGATAATCAATGATACCTGACGGTTTATCATCTTTCTCATCAAGAAAATAAACAAACTCTAGAGTTTCAAAAGTTTGATCATAAAGAATAATGAAGAAGTTTTTCGCGGTCATTAACGAAGCGATAGTACTATGTACTTGCGGATAAAAGCTCTCAAGATCATGACAGTCTTGTGAGAGTTGGTTTAATTTAAAGAGTGCGGTATAGCGTGCTTGCAAATCAGCATATTTTTTCTCTAAAAAATCAACATTGCCAGAAAGATCAGCAATGCTTTCCTCTTTGGCACGTATTAGCAGCTCTGCTGCTTGCGTCGTGATAGCCTGTTGATCTTCTGGTTTCAAAATTACCATACCGTTTAATTATT
>OJGO01000488.1_pt1 | contig 13540 bp, 9 predicted proteins | sample 1594871 | NCBI WGS metagenome assembly OJGO01 (sample SAMN05416798, study PRJEB24817) | seawater metagenome | isolation source: Sea water | place: Canada:Atlantic | collected 2013-07 | reverse complement strand
GGCAATCATCAACAATACATTGGCTTGGGTTATTACAGATCCCTCGCCGTTACTTAGTTGACTTACACCATGTAGTTGCCCGCGATAAATATATGTCCAATACCCACGTAGCTACGGCGGGTGGTTTTGTGTTGTCTGCGATATTAATCGTATTGCTTTATGTCTTTCAGCTAAAGCTGCAAATATTGACCTGGGCATTACTTGGCTCATCGTTATTAATGTTTGTTGGCAGTATTTTTGTGATGATCAGACGTCGTAATCCGCCGCCTAATTTATCTTTAGGTAAATGGCAGCGATTACCTAAAAGCTTGATGGTTTTTTCTTTAAGTTTTTTCATCCTCACCTTACCCGCCACAGGCATATTACCAAGCGATACCGGCGGTTGGTTATTAGCTGTGCTGTTAGTTGTGGGCATTATCTGGGGCATTGGCGAAATGTTTTTCGGCATGACTTGGGGCGGTCCAATGAAGCATGCATTTGCTGGTGCTTTACATTTGGGTTTGCATCGTCGCCAAGACCGTTTTGGTGACGGTCAGTCAACGGGATTAAAAGCGATTGATTTAAGCGCTAAGAAGCTTGGCGTAGAGAAACCAATCGACTTTAAGTGGAATCAATTATTAAGTTTTGATGCGTGTGTTGAATGTGGACGTTGTGAAAACAATTGTCCAGCGTTTGCAGCAGGACAGCCGTTAAACCCGAAAAAACTGATCCAAGATATGGTGATTGGTATGGCAGGTGGCGATGACGCAAAATTTGCAGGCAGCCCTTATCCGGGTATTAAAGTCGGCACACATAAAGGTGGTGCAATCATTCCTATTGTTAACGTCTTGGTAGAAAGTGAGACCTTGTGGTCTTGTACTACTTGTCGTGCCTGCGTTGATGCTTGTCCTATGATGATTGAACATGTTGATGCCATTGTAGATATGCGACGTTTTGAAACCATGGAAAAAGGACAAACCCCAGGCAAAGGAAGTGAAATTTTAGAGAACCTAAGCGCTACGGATAACCCGAACGGTTTTGATCCTAGCTCTCGGATGAACTGGGCGGCCGATCAAAATCTTACCGTGTTTGGTCACGATGAGAAAAAACAGGAAGTTACTGAAGCGGATGTACTGTTATGGATTGGCGATGCCGCTTTTGATATGCGCAACCAGCGTACCTTACGCGCCATTATAAAATTACTCCGTGCTGCGAATGTCAATTTTGCTGTATTAGGTGATGCCGAATTTGATAGTGGTGACTTAGCAAGACGACTAGGTGATGAAGCGACATTCCAACGCTTAGCTACCAGTAATATTAGCACCATGAATAAATACCGTTTTAAGACCATAGTGACTGCGGATCCACATGCCTTTCACTGTCTTAAAAATGAATACGTAGAATTTGGCGGTCATTATAACGTGATGCACCATACCGGCTTTTTTGCTGACTTGGTGACTGAAAATAAACTTCAGTTAGACAACAGCAAAGAGCTGGCGCTGACCTATCACGATCCTTGTTATCTAGGACGATATAATGGTGAATATGACGCCCCGAGATTCTTGTTAGAAAGTATGGGAGTCAAGATAAAAGAAATGGATCGCAGTAAATCAACCGCGCGTTGTTGTGGCGGTGGCGGCGGGGCACCAGTTACTGATATTCCAGGTGAGCAACGTATTCCGGACATGCGAATGGCGGATGTTGTTGAAACCAAGGCTGAGATCGTTGCGGTAGCCTGTCCGCAGTGTAACTTGATGCTTGAAGGCGTGGTTGAACCAAGACCTGAAGTAAAAGACATTGCTGAATTAATGTTAGATGCGCTCATTGAAGATGTGACAGGAGATGACTCATGAGTGAATTATTCCGCCGAGATCCTCGAGCACAATGGATAGCACGAAATCGCCTGCATCCGCTGCATCAAACCTTGGTTATTGGGCCAGTATTTGGCCCATCAGGTTTGTTACGTAAAAACCTGCACAGCATAGGTTTCATTGGACCAAATGGCTTGAAACGTATTGATCGCTCTGGCGCATCAAATGATAGTGGCCAAGGTTCACGTCGCGCAGCTGCAGCAAGCGAAGTGATATTGCCGTTACATCAAGTGCTTGAACCCGCATTTTATATCGTGGTGGTTTTGGACTTGGTTTCAGGAAGATTAAATGGCCATGACAAAGATACACTGGGCCTTGCGCAGCAATTAGCAAATCGTAATGGTGGCGCTGGCGCAGTGGTGGCCATTGCCTTTGGTGAATTAAAAGATGACTCACTCGATAAAGCCGGTGTTGATCGTTTGATCCATCTTAACGATGAGCAATATTATCATTATAACCCTGAGCAACGATGCCACGATTTACAGGTTATTGTTGATGATCTGCAGCCGCAACATATTCTATTACCCGACAGCATCAATGGCGGTGGCGATATAGGTCGTCGCTTGGCGACTAAATTAAAGCAACGACCAGCCTGCGGGGTATGGAAATTAAACGACGATACTGTGACTTGTCGTGGCAGTGCCGGAAAGAGCGATATTACACGACCATTAAGCAAACTAATGCTGGTGATGGAAGAATGTAGTGAGCCAATCAGTGAAACACAACATGAAAACATAGCGATATCGCAGGATGCAAGCCAGTTTACTGAGGGTAAATTAATTGATCAAGGTAACATTAGTGTTGACCCTAATGCTATCCCGCTAGCGGAAGCTGGTTTTATCCTCTCTGGTGGAAATGGTATAAACGATTGGCCACAATTTCATCACACCGCTAATGTCTTAGGCGCGACTGAAGGCGCGAGTCGGGTTGCGGTGGATGATGGCAATATGCCACGAGAGCGACAAGTTGGTGCAACGGGTACTTGGGTAACAGCGCAGGTGTATATTGCGGTTGGTATTTCAGGGGCTATCCAGCACATGCAGGGGATTGGTCAATGTGAAAAAGTAGTCGCAATCAATACCGATGAAGGCTGTGATATGGTCAAACGTGCCGATTTAAGTGCCATTGGTGACAGTACTGAAATACTCACTCGATTGGTCGAACTGGTTGAACAAAGAAAACAAACCATTAATGGAGGAGCGACAAATGAGTAATGATAACTTGTCGGTGATATCGCTAGTTTCTATTGGTGAGCATCCAACGTCTCGTCGACCAAGACGTGCTGAACAAGATGCTAGAGCTATTGAGTTGGGCATCAAACTGGTTGGCGAAAATTTACAAACCTTGCACGCGGGTGAGTTGTCTGAGGATGCTAGCCAACAAACAGCCTTGCGAAGCTATTTAGGCATGGGGCTTGCGGAAATGAGCTTGTTAGAAATGCCAGCGCAAGCCGATGCTGTTCTGGTTATTGTTGAGCACTTAAAGCAGAAAACCCCTGATGTTATATTAACGGGGGTACGCGCCGAAAGTGGCGAATCCTCTGGTATGTTACCTTACTTATTAGCTGAGCATTTGGGGATGGCTATGGTGACTTCTATTGCTGATATTCTTTCCGTTGATGAAGTCAATCAACAAGCTGAAGTTTTACAAGCATTGCCACGGGGACAACGTCGTAAATTAACCGTAGATTTACCTTTTGTTGCGAGTGTTGACATGGCTGCTGCTATGCCAAGGCAAAGCGCTTTTGGCCCATCTATGCGCGGTCAACTTGAAACCGTAGTGGCTGGAAGTTTTACTGATGAAGAAGCCTCGAATTGGCAAACAACGGATGCCAAAAAACGCCCGAAACGTCTTAAAATTATCAAAGCAAAAACCGCAGCAGACCGTTTTAAAGCCGCGACAGCCAAAGCCTCTGGCGGTGGTGGTAAAGTGGTTCATGGCGTAGATGAATCGGCACAAGCCATTATCGACTTACTGATTGAAGAAGGCTTGGTGTAGATTGATTAATTAATCAATCTACACTAACTCCTTGCTCTGAATTACCGTGTAACACCAATGAATTGTTTATACGGTAATTTTTCTATCTAATGATCTTTCTTCACTGTACATTTTAATGCTAATTTCTCAATAAAGACCTAGTACAATTTAACAATATCAATGCGATAAACTGGAGAATACACTTTGCGAGTTGCTGCTGTTTTTGGTCTAAATCAAATTGTTAGTCACGGATTTGGACTATTTCTCTTTGCTGCTTTAGTGCCGCTAATGCGAGAGTCAATTGCCATTACTAATTGGCATATAGCCGCTATTGGCGCACTCACCCAGTTGTCATATCTTGCTGGGGCATTATTACTCGGTTTTATTGGTAATAAAGTCTGTTCTACGCGTCTGGTTTTAACCACAGGATCACTTACCACTGTATTGCTGTATAGCATGTCACAATTGCAAAGCCCGTTAATTATAACTTCTGTGTTGGTGTTGTTAGCTGCCAGTGCTTCAATAAGTTGGGGGGCTATTGTTGAAATTGTGGGGCGTCACGCTAAACCTGATCGGTGTTCTACTTTATTATCTTTTGCTTCAAGTGGCACAGCCTGGGGCTATGGTCTTAACGGTTTACTTATTTTGCTGGTTGTGCCGGCGCTTGGATGGCAGCGTAGCTGGCAGATTGCCGCAGTATTTGGTTTGCTTGTGGTTTTATTTACTTGGCGTTTATTAAGCAAACTGAATCGCCAACCCTCAACTCATACCACCTCAGTACAAGCAATGATCCCAGCAGCAGAGCTATTCTCTACCATTATGCGAGAACGTACTGCACTGTTTGCCTGCGTTATTAGTTTTTTGCTTGGATTTTCGACTATGCCATTTGCCAATTGGCTTAGTACCTACCTAAATGAATTGCAATTACCTGCGACCCTTGGCGGCTATACTTGGACTATTGCGGGAGTAACAGGCATGTTTGCCGGAGTTATTACGGGTTGGATAGCCGATCGTAGCAGCCATGCCACTGCCTTAATGATCATCTTTATTGGCTTTGCGCTTAGCTTAATCGCTTTTGTTTATGATCCTACTCAGTTTGCTGTTTTAGCTGGTGTAGGTTATGGACTCATGTACTTTCCTGTGTGGGGGATTTTGGCTGGTTGGGTCAGGCAATCTTTCTCTTCAACTGCGACCATGCAAATTTGCAGTATCTGTATGGTGACATTTGGTTTGGGCGGCGCGTTGGGAAATCTATTAGCTGGATTTATCCGTGATGCTACCGGGTCATTGGCGCTTGTCTATATCATAGTGACAATGGCGGTATTATTCATGGTACTGCTAACGTTATTAATAATGCGAGCTAGCTCAAGTAAAGATAGTAAGTTATCACTTACGGTATAATGCTCGTTTATAAATGATCTTTACTTTTTATTGACAAGATTAGAAATGATCACCTGTGGCATATACTAGGTCTATTCGTCGGTTACTAATGCCGTCCTCATATCACTAAACTGACGTCACAACCCTGTTGTACAGCTTAAAATAGTCAAATATCACCACTGTACTACCTATATAACCCCTACAGCTAAAGCCTATTCTTGTGCTAATTAAGCACCATCAAGTGGGGGGGCAAAATTTTCATTTGTTACCCTACCGCTCAAATGAAAGCTAGCTTGTTAGCCTTTTCTGCTAAAACTGAGTGTAAATAACATCAGGTTTTTATCAATATCCTTCTTAAATGTAGCCATTATCAAATTAATTTAAATTATTTTTAACTAATTTTTAAGTTAAATCACTTCAAAATTTGCACCCTATTATTTGCCAGTACATAAGGCTGTTTACCTTGATGCTTATTGTAATCGATTCAAGTAAAAAATAGTTCGCAAGTGGTGGTTATTTATAACTTAACTAATGCCGACATTTTTTTTGTTAATAGCGTCATTTTTTACAGTTTGATGTAAAAATAAGCAGTTTTATTTTTGTTTTTCAGTAAATATCCATGTTTTTTAGTTAGAGCACGAATTAAAAATAGTGACGGCTTTTGTCTGTTTTTTATTCGTTAATTTGATTTGGATCAAGTTTAAATAGTAAAAAGTATGATTTTAGAACCTGTTGGTGTGCTTGACAGTTCGTTTACTAAGCATTACTTTTGTTATTAATTGATCGTTCAATTAAAAACAAGAAGAGAGTTAATAATGCCGAAATTAGGTATGAAACCGTTACGCAGGCAACAACTAATTGATGCCACTTTAAGATCTATATCTGAGCGTGGTTTGCAAAATACTACCATAGTGTCTATCAGCAAAATTGCAGGTATGTCGTCAGGTATTATCAGTCACTATTTTGGTGGCAAAAAAGAGTTAATAGAAGAAACCGTTAGTTATTTACTTGACCAATTACAACAGTCCCTTTTAGAACGCATTACCGAAGAAAATCCACCCGCACACATCAGACTGAATTTGATCGTTGAAGCCAACTTTACCGAATTTCAGCGCTCTATATTGGCGACCAAAACCTGGTTAAGTTTTTGGGCGATGTCGATGCATGACCCATCAATGGCCCGATTACAATCTATCAACAGCAATCGTCTTTACAGCAACTTGCTTTTCTCTTTTAAAGAATTACTCGACCCTGAGACTGCTGCTAATGCAGCTAAACAAACGGCATCGATGATTGATGGCTTTTGGCTGAGAAGTGCGTTGAGTGAAAATTCCGAAGAAGAATTTATAACAGCAGAACTGTTATGCAAAAAATTTATTAATGATGTTATTAAACAGGAGATGTCGAATGCCTCGAATCAAATATAAAAACTATGTTGATGGTGCATACACAAGCAACGGCACAGGGGAAACGTTTGATGTTACTAACCCCGCGACGGGTCAGGTAATTTATCAGGTAGAAGTTGCTGATGAACTCGTTCAACTTAAGGCTATCGAAAGCGCTAAACGAGGATTTGTCCAGTGGTCTGCGATGAGTGCGACCGAGCGTAGCAGAATATTATTAAAAGCAGTCGACTTACTGCGTGAACAAAATGATGAATTGGCGAAAATTGAAGTTTTGGATACGGGCAAACCATGGCAAGAAGCTAGCGTGGTTGATGTGCAGTCTGGTGCCGATTCTATTGAGTTTTTTGCAGGTCTAGCGCCAGGTATTGAAGGAAATCAGCAACAAGTAGGCGCTGACTTTTACTATACCCGTCGCGAGGCCCTTGGTATTTGTGCTGGTATTGGCGCATGGAATTACCCATTGCAAATTGCGTGTTGGAAGGCCGCGCCCGCGCTTGCCTGTGGTAATGCAATGATATTTAAACCCTCAGAAGAAACGCCATTGGGCGCGCTCAAATTAGCGGAGATTTTTAGTGAAGCGGGTTTACCTGATGGTGTATTTAACGTATTGCAAGGGGCTGGTGATGTTGGTTCATGGTTAAGTCACCACCCAGATATTGCTAAAGTTTCTTTTACCGGTGAAGTGGGGACTGGCAAGAAGGTAATGGCGGGTGCAGCCACCACGTTAAAAGATGTCACCATGGAACTTGGTGGCAAATCACCGCTGATTATCTTTGATGACGCTGATGTTGATAATGCTGTATCAGCGGCGATGTTAGGTAATTTTTATACCCAAGGTGAAATTTGCACCAATGGCACACGTGTTTTTGTGCAAAAAGAAATCTACCCAACTTTTATCAGTAAATTAGTTGAGCGCACTAAAAACAATATCATTATCGGCGATCCCATGGATCCTGAGACTAACTTTGGTGCACTTATCTCAGCAAAGCATCAACGCTTAGTGCTCGATTACATTGAACTTGGACACCAAGAAGGCGCGACCTTGTTACAAGGTGGCACTGCGCTAAACCCTATAGGTTGTGACTCCGGCTATTTTGTCGAACCCACCATATTCACCGATTGCAATGATGCCATGCGTATATGCCAAGAAGAAATATTTGGTCCAGTCATGTCGGTATTGACCTTTGACGATGAAGACGAAGTGATTAGGCGCGCTAATACAACTGAATTTGGTCTTGCTGCTGGTGTATTCACTCAAGATATCAGTCGTGCTCATCGGGTAATACATCAAATGCAAGCAGGGATTTGTTGGATTAATAGCTACGGACTTTCACCGGCCGAAATGCCAGTAGGTGGATATAAACTCTCGGGTATTGGTCGAGAAAATGGTCTCGCGACACTAAACCACTATACCCAAATTAAAGCGGTTTATGTTGGCTTAGAACCACTTGAAAGTCCTTTTTAAAGTGATTTTTAAATTTGGTCCTTTTTGAACTTACTTGGTTATAAAATTATGAACACACATCTATATGATTACATTATTGTTGGCGCGGGCTCAGCGGGCTGTGTATTGGCTAACCGCTTATCTGAAGACGGGAAATCAACAGTACTGTTGTTAGAAACAGGTGGCAGCGATAAAAGCATTTTTATCCAAATGCCGACAGCTTTATCCATTCCAATGAACAGCGATAAATATGCTTGGCAATTTGAAACAGAGCCAGAGCCTTTCATTGATAATCGACGCATGCATTGCCCTCGAGGCAAGGTGTTGGGTGGCTCATCGTCGATTAATGGCATGGTATATGTTCGCGGTCACGCACGAGATTTCGATGAATGGCAACAGTATGGCGCTGAAAATTGGGACTATGCTCATTGCTTACCTTACTTTAAAAAGGCCGAAACCTGGGCTTTTGGTGGCGATGAATATCGCGGTAACGACGGACCATTAGGTGTTAATAACGGCAATAAAATGGTTAATCCACTTTATAAAGCTTTTGTTAACGCGGGCGTTGATGCAGGGTATTTCGCCACTGATGATTACAACGGTAGCCAACAGGAAGGTTTTGGTGCCATGCATATGACGGTTAAAAATGGCGTGCGCTGTTCAACAGCGAATGCCTATTTACGTCCAGCTATGACGCGTAAAAATTTAACCGTAATCACCCATGCGCTAGTGCATAAAGTGTTACTAGAAAATAAAACTGCTGTTGGTATTCGTTATGAACGCAAAGGGAAAATTGTTGATGTAAATGTTAACAAAGAAGTTATTTTATCGGCAGGCTCTATTGGCTCGCCGCATATATTGCAACTCTCAGGCATAGGTGCAAAAAAAGTACTTAGCGAAGCGGGTATTGAGACATTGCATGATTTACCTGGTGTAGGTCAGAACTTACAGGATCATTTAGAGTTTTATTTTCAATTTAAATGCAATCAACCAATCTCCTTGAATGGCAAATTGGGCTTATGGAATAAGTTTTTAATTGGCACACGTTGGATCTTAAATAAAGACGGTTTAGGTGCAACCAACCATTTTGAATCTTGTGGTTTTATTCGTTCTAAAGCAAATGTTGAATGGCCTGATCTCCAATACCACTTTTTACCTGCTGCAATGCGTTATGACGGAAAAGAAGCTTTTGCAGGTGATGGTTTTCAAGTCCATGTCGGCCATAACAAGCCTAAGAGTCGTGGCAGCGTCAATGTTGCGTCTAACGATCCTAAAGCTCCGCCTAAAATTAGTTTCAACTACCTTGAACATGAAGAAGATCGTGCTGGGTTCAGAGCCTGTGTACGTTTAACTCGAGAGATTATCCACCAACCAGCACTTGATGAATTCCGCGGTGAAGAAATTCAACCCGGTGCTCATATTCACAGTGATGAAGAGATTGATGCCTTTGTGCGATCTGCAGTGGAAAGCGCCTATCATCCATCATGCTCATGCAAAATGGGCGTCGACGATCTAGCTGTGGTCGACCCGCAAACTAGGGTCAGAGGTATTAAAGGCCTACGGGTTGTTGACTCATCAATTTTTCCAACCATTCCAAATGGAAATTTAAATGCACCCACCATCATGGTAGCGGAGCGCGCCGCTGATCTCATTCGCGGCTTGACCACGCTCGCCCCGTCGAACGAAAAAGTAGACATTACACCTAACTGGCAACAGCAACAGCGCCCTAGGGAGGCAACACGAAATATTAAGTAACCACCTGAAATATATTACAAAACTTTAACATTAATTAAAATAAAAACTAAAAAATAAACATTAGTTAAGGAGAAAGTATGAATTATTTAAATCAGCAACACAGTAAGGAGCAATTATTATGACGGTTTGGCTATCGGCGGGATTAATATTTACCTTTACTGCCATCGTATTTATTTTAGTACGCTGGGGCAATGTAAAATGCATTGGGGTGACACCAGTACACACCTTCACCTTTATCGCTATTCTTTTCACCTCAGGGCTTGATGTGGGCTTAATCATGTTTCCACTGACTGAGTTCGCCGGCTATGCCGATTTAGTGGCCAGTCCGGAATATGGCTTTACCAACCCACTCGCCATCGAGTTTGGTTTTTGGGCCTTTCTCATTTGGGGCTTCTATTTTCTGACGTGTTTCTACTTTTGTGTGATTGAGCCACGCGTTAAGTTTTTTGAACTACCGCTGATTAAATTTATAAATAACTTTGTGATCATTGGTACCTGTGCCTTCACGGCCTACTTGTTATTAACCAATTTGCCTTGGTATATGCCTGAATTAGGGGATGGAGAAACCGTAGTCAGTAGCTTCTATTTAATTGTATTTGCTGTGATATGCGCGTCGGTTTATTCGAGCACTAACATACGTTATGTCCGCCTTTTAAGTCTGGCAACTACCTGGGCATTTTTAGCCTTAATTGTTGTGATGTGGGCTGGTGCATTCATGGGAGAGGGGTCAAGTGCGAGTGAATTTGTTTCTACATTAGCTTTACTTGGTGGTTATTTCGGTAACCTAGATAAGTTTGTTCTGCCGCTTAATGATTATCATGAATTTTACCTTTATTGGTGGTTTGCTTGGAGCATTATGATAGGTCAGTTTACTTCGCGTTTTGTTGGTGGACTACGGACTTACCAGGTGTTAGCAGCAATGTTAGTTATTCCATCACTACCGATAGCGGCTTGGTTTGCCGTGTTGTATTACTACAGTATCAATAGCATTGATACGAGCGGGTTTTATAACTTAGCCATGGCTATCGTTGGCATCACCTTTGTTATTAATTCGCTTGATTCGCTAGTTCGGTTATACACGGACAACCTTGGTCTTGGTGTGAATAAGCTGGGTAAAGCAAAATATCTACTAGGTAATATTGTTGTGTTGAGTTTGTTAACCCTGTTATTTAAGTTGGATTTTCTACAAATACAATGGGTTGGAGCTGTTGTTATTGGCTTGTTATTTACCTGCATGGGTTACATTTTGGTGCAGAAATTTAAGGTAGTAAAATCAATAGATTGTTCGCCAACTGAGTATGAAGTTGATTTTCAAAAGATTGAGTTAGCTAAGTAATTTACAAAATAAAAATAAGAACTAAAAAATTATTACAGGAATATAAGATGAATAGAATTAATAAAAAATTAATAACAGTAGCTTCAACTTGTTTATTAGCCGCAGGTAGCGCGCATGCTGATATCTCATCAACAGTGAACTTAACTTCTGATTACACCTTTAATGGAGTCAGTCAAACCGATAGTGATCCCGCTTTACAAGCGAGTTTAGATTATGCAGGCGATGGTGGTTTCTATCTGGGAACTTGGGCAAGTAATGTCGATTTTGGTAGCAGTGATGATACCAATATTGAATGGGATTTTTATGTTGGTAATTATTGGCAACTGAATGAACAAATTGGCTTAGATGCGGGCGTAGCTTATTACACTTACCATGGTGATGATGGCTCAAGCGACTATCAATACGGTGAGGCTTATAGCAAATTTGGTTATAACTCATCTATGGGGGATACCGAGTTGAACTTTTGGTATGCCTGGGATTACTTTGGAACTGGTGCAGGGCATTACATTATGATGGCTGCACACACATTCACCGTAAGTGAAGGTCATAATATCCGTCTAAGTATCGATCGTTCAACGTCAGATGATGTTAATAAGTGGGCTTGGGGTAATAATTTTGATGATAAATCATATAACCATTACCGAATTGAATACACGACCAGCTTCAGCGGGTTTGACTTTAACCTAGCGGCAGAAGATACCAGTATGGATTGGGATACATCAGACAGTCGGGTGGTATTCTCGGTATCAAGAACGTTTGGTTTTTAAATTATACCAAGTGTAATAAAGGTTATATCAATACTGATGATCTATTGACCAGTAAATTGTCAGGATTGGTATTTATAAACCCCTCTGATTTAGGCTAGGGGGTTTATCTTTTAGTCACTTAACTTAGTTAATAGTTGGATTATAACGTGGAAATATACGAGCAGCTTATATTATCTTTACGGCAAGTTAATCGTGTGATTGACCTGCACTCGAAACAATTACACAAACAGTTTGGCTTAACCGGACCGCAGTTACTGGTAATAAAAAAAATTGCTGAATTAAATGGACCTATAGCAAAAATGGTTGCGCAGGCGGTAAGTCTTAGTCCCGCAACAGTGACCACAATTATTGATCGTTTAGAAATAAGCAAATTAGTGCAACGCAAACGCAGTGACTACGATAAACGCAGAGTAGAACTTTTTGTCACCGATGAAGGCGCAAGTTTGTTACTACAAGAGCCACAAGCATTGCCGACTTCTTTTACTAGACAATATCAAAAGCTGGAGTCTTGGGAACAAAATCAATTGATCTCTACAGTACAACGTATTGTATTAATGATGGAGGCAGAGTCTAATGAAATTAAGTGTGGGGAGTTAAAACAAGGGAAACAAAGGAAGCAGTGAAGGGGGATTGCCGTATTAAAGCAAGTTACTGTTAAAATACGGCATAGATAGAAAAGGCTTAGAAATAATAGCCGATATTGATGTTTAGGCGTTTATTCCAATCATCAGCATTGCCAACTAACGTACCGCCGATAAACGGTTGGTTTTTAGCAATAACATAATCTATATAAGCGTAAACACCACCGGCACTGATCGCAACACCGGTTACGTTCATTGTAGTATCGTCTAAACCAGCTGATTTATCAGTGATTAAGTTGTAATCGTTGTAGTAAGTCAGGTTAGTGATAGGGCCAAGAGACACTGACTGGCTGTAAGATAAGTTCAAATTATATGACGTAGCCTCTGTTGGAATGGTGTCATAGAATGCCCAAGCGCCTACTGCGACAGCATTAGAGCCATTATCTAGGTCATATTCATACTCTGAAGCTTGGAACATAATACCAATGTTATCTATGTTGCTCTTAACGTGAAAAGCGTATGCGGTGTGATCGCCTACAGAGCCAACGCCTGAGCCACCTTCAAGATCACCTGATAATAATGATACACCCACTTCTGTATTAGAGAAGAAATTATACGTATATCTGAAGTTTACCGTATTACTTTCACCCATTGCTTGAGCAGGTGCGCTGTAAATACCTTCGCCACCAGCAAAATCTCGGATGCCAACGACATCGTAAGAATAACGATGAGTTCTGTCACCTGAATAACCGTCAACACCACCTTTTTCATCATTTAAGAAATAAGCAATTCGGATATCATGTTTGTCATATTTACCAGTGAATGATATACCTGCATCATAGTCATCTTCTAAACCAACATAGTAGCCAGAGCTAAAGAAGAAGTTGTTCGAGTTATAGTTTAAGTTACCAAAAGGAACTTGAGTAATACCTACTTTTCCTTCCCAGTTATCGGTGAATTGGTAGGCAACATCGGCGTGGTGAATGACGTTCATGTATTGATACCAGCGATATTGAGCTGATAATTTAACATCACCAATACTGC
>OJGO01000487.1_pt1 | contig 13548 bp, 10 predicted proteins | sample 1594871 | NCBI WGS metagenome assembly OJGO01 (sample SAMN05416798, study PRJEB24817) | seawater metagenome | isolation source: Sea water | place: Canada:Atlantic | collected 2013-07 | reverse complement strand
TGACACAATCAAAACATTTCGCACTGGTTGGTTTTGCCAACTCAGGCAAAAGTACTCTATTTAATCTGTTATTATCTGATAGCGAGAGTAATAAAAAGCAGAGCAAGCAAAACGTAGGCAATTGGTCAGGTGTAACTGTTGCAGCAAAGAAAACAAAAATTACCCTCAATAAGCAAGCTGCCTATTTATCTGATCTTCCTGGCTTAAGCTCATTGGAACGTCATGCCGAGCAGGGTAAAGACCTCACTATTTCTCAATCATTTCTGCAAGATAATGACATTGATTTTTTAGTCAATGTTGTTGATGTTAATCAGCTCAGTCGCCAACTTTATTTAACTAGTCAGTTATTAGAGTTGGGTGTGCCTATGATAGTGGTACTTAATAAAATTGATCGACAGAAAAATTTAGAAATTGATACCACGCAATTAGCTGCTGAATTAGGTTGCCCCGTGGTTGCCATCAGTGCACAACGTGATGATGCCCTAAAAAAAGTACAACAAGCACTTGGTCAGATGAACGATGTGCTATCTGACGCTCATCAAAAAATAATTGAAAGTGCCCAGACTGAGCAACAAAATAAACCAAGTCCAAATGTAAAAGTAATGCAAGCTCGTTATGATTACATATCAGATATGCTGGCGCGCGTGAGTAGTGTTGAGGCAACTAATGCAGCCTTTGCCAATCCAACATGTAGCAACAAACCTTTTTCAGAAAAAATTGATAATTTCGTATTGCATCCAATTACAGGCATTCCTGTATTTCTTGGGATGATGTACTTACTCTTTATGTTTGCTATTAATGTTGGTAGTGCTTTCATCGACTTTTTCGATATTCTCAGTGGAACTTTATTCGTTGATTACCCATTATATCTTCTTGCCCCATTAGATTTGCCACAGTGGATACTCACCATTGTTGAGGGCTTGGGCAGTGGTATGCAAACGGTGGCAACGTTTATTCCTATTATTGCCTGTTTATTTATTGGCTTATCCTTGCTTGAGAGCTCAGGGTATTTAGCCCGTGCTGCTTTTGTAGTAGACAGCTTAATGCAAAGAATTGGGTTGCCAGGTAAAGCTTTTGTACCTTTAATTGTTGGTTTTGGTTGTACTGTTCCTGCGGTAATGTCTGCAAGAATTCTTGATAGTGAACGAGAACGTATTACCACAGTCATGATGTCTCCTTTTATGTCTTGTGGGGCAAGATTGCCCGTTTACGCACTATTTGCTGCGGCATTCTTCCCAGATAATGGTCAAAATTTAGTGTTTTTATTATACTTAGTGGGTATTGCGGCTGCGATATTCACCGGGTTCTTATTAAAGAAAACGGTATTATCAGGTACTACTTCTTTAAATATTATGGAATTGCCACCGTACGAGATGCCAAAAATTACTGCACTTAGTCAGCGTGTTTGGCAACGTACCAGCAGTTTTGTTACCGGTGCAGGTAAAACCATTGTGATTGTGGTGTGTTTACTTAACTTTTTTAACTCTATTGGTATCGACGGAAAGTTTGGTAGTCAAGATAGTGAAAACTCCGTATTGAGCCAAGGGGCAAAAGTTGTTATGCCGCTATTAGCTCCTATGGGTGTTCAAGAAGATAATTGGCAAGCTGGTGTAGGAATTATCACGGGTATATTTGCCAAAGAAGTACTGGTTGCCACGTTTAATAATTTATATTCACCACATGCTTCAGAGGATGGTGATGAGCCTTCGTTGGTGCAAAGTTGGCAAGAAGCTACAGACAGTATTAAAGAAAATTTATTTGGTATTGCCCCTGATGATCCTTTGGGCATCAGTGTTGGAGAAATCAGTGATTTAAACCTTGCAGCTGAAGAGCAAGGCGTTGAATTAACGACATACCAACGCATGCAATTAGCTTTCGTTAGCCAGTTAGGTGCTTTTAGTTATTTGTTATTTATCTTACTTTATACCCCTTGCGTAGCTGCAATGGGGGCTATAAAAAATGAAGTAGGTAGTCGCTGGGCTGGTTTTGCTGGAATATGGAGCTTTGTTTTTGCTTATTTGGTGTCAACGTTATGTTACCAAATTGGTAATTTTTTGGCCGCACCGTTAAGTGCTAGTATTACTATTGCTTTAGCCTTACTAACCTTTGTTTTGATTTACTTTTGGCTTAAACATAAAGGTAAACAAGTATTAACTATTCCGGTAAGAGTGAGTTACAGCTAATAACTAGCCGTTTCGCTGTACTTAGGCTTAACTCTGTCTAAAGAGTTTATCCAACAAGTCTCATATCAATTTACATCGTTGGTCATAGCTAACAATCGCTCGTTATTGTTAGCTATGTCACCTTTATTACTCCCTTCATTGTCACCTCCACTTTACTTTCATATCAGCCAAAACTTCACTACTTAAAGCGTTTACCTTAACCAAAGTCATATTATACCAATCGTAATAATTTATTAATCACTTAGCGAGAATTAAAAAGCTTAGAGGCAAGGTATTGATTGAAGATCATGGTTATTCAGGAGAATATGTTCCTGCATTCTCTAATAAGCTGCATCCATGCAGCGTCTTTGTCAAAATCAATAACGCCGGATGTAAGCCTTTTAGACTCGCCCTTTGGGAGCTATTAGCAAACTGATAACATCACAAAATAAATGCGATTGGTATTAATTCTCTCTGAAATCTTGTACTTTGAATGGTAATGGCTATGGAGTGAAAATATGAGTAATAAAAAAACAACGTCAATTAAGCGTATTGCATTATTAACCAGTGGTGGCGATGCTCCAGGGATGAATGCTGCGATACGTTCAGTTGTCTTAGCTGCTCATCATTATCATATTGATGTTATAGGCTTTTATCATGGTTATAACGGCTTGGTGTGTGAAGAGCATATCGATATGGCTGAATTACTCACTCTCGAAAAAGTTAATGGTATTATTCACTTTGGTGGAACGATATTGAAGAGTGCTCGCTGTCCGTTAATGCTTGAAGAAAAAGGCCTGAAATTGGCCGCAGATACGCTAAAAGCTAACAATATTGACGCACTTGTGGTCATAGGTGGCGATGGCTCATTTTCTGGCTTGCTGGCGCTTAAGAAGCATTGGTCAGGTCAATTGATTGGAATACCGGGAACGATAGATAATGATCTCGACGGTACTGACTACACTATTGGTTTTGCCACTGCAGTAAATACCGGTATAGAAGCCATTGATAAAATTCGTGATACTGCAGATGCTTTTGAACGGATATTTATCGTTGAGTTGATGGGGCGACATTGTGGCCATATAACGTTCAATGTCGGCATAGCTTGCGCAGCTGAACAGGTATTATCTTTTGAAAATTTTAACGCGAATGAACAATCGTTAAAGTTACAACAATTAGCGGCAGAAATTACCACAGCAAAAAAAAATCGTCATTCAAGTTATATTATCGTTATTGCCGAAAATCTTTGGCCAGGTGGCGCTGCAGAGTTAGCCAAACAATTGCACCTGCAAGCTGAGATTGAATGCACACCCTGCATATTAGGCCATATACAGCGAGGTGGATCGCCCATTGCTAAAGATAGAATCTTAGCAACGAAAATGGGGGTAGCGGCAGTGCAAGCACTTATCGACGGTAAGTCTAATATGATGGTGGCAGAGCAAAATAATGCGATGCACTTTATTTCACTGGATGAAGCAATTAAGCACAAAAAAGTAGTAAGCAAACAACTTATAGATGCACAACAAAATATCTTAGCGTTAACGGCACAAACCCAATGTTAAGAAAACGGATAAGATATTATCAATAGCTCTTTTAAATCATTGTTTGGCTTAAAAACATTTCTACTTTAATGATGTGATTCATTATTAAGGTAACATGGGAATTGATAATGAAAAGCTGCTGCCATTGCCCAGTTCGCTTTTTACCATGAGTTCTGAATGGATCACTTGGGATAATTTTTGGCTAATCGCTAAACCTAAACCAGCATGCTGAGAATTATCTTCTATAGCATTACTCGCTCTATATCTTGCATCGAATATATAGGCGATATCCTCTTTACTTATGCCGCTACCATTATCCGTTACGCTTACTTTAACTTGTGTGGATAATTGAGTAACTGTCATCACAATATTGCCACCATTATCAGTGTGTCTTATGGCATTTTCCAATAAGTTTGTCATTATCCGTTCTAACTTAGCAATATCAGAGTAAACAATGAATTGGCAAGGCTGAGGTTGGAGGCTTAAAGCAATATTTTTTTCAGCAGCTTTTAAGGTAAACTTAGCTAAAATATCATGTAACAATTCACCAATAGGAAAGGTCTCTAGATTGACAGTTACTTGACCATTTTCTAAATGTGCTAGTTCAAATATTTGATCGATAAGGCGCTTAAGTTGACTAACATTGCGCTGAACTGTCGCTAAATAATCTTGTTTTTCATCACGGGATAAATCATCACCTTTAATCGCTAATAATTCAATATAACCCTGCATTGTTGCTAGGGGGGTTCGTAGATCATGAGACAAATGAGCTAATAACTCTCGACGAATCCGATCATTTTCAGTCAATAAAGAAAACTGCTGATTAATTTGTACAACCATGTCATTGAACGTAGCACCAAGAAAGTTAACTTCATTACTATCAATATTCTGGCTTGACTCAGAGCCCCATTGTCTCAATTGAACTTTGTTTTGATCAAACTTTACCGCTTTAAGTGCCTGCATTTGTTGTGCTAGCTCTCTTACTGGGCGGGTGAAATAGCGAAATACGGCTAATAAAACCAATAAAAATAGGAATAATCCGGCAACAATAAATGCACCATATTTCTGTAGATCTTTATCGGCTTGCACTTGGCTAAAAATTGAATCATAAATCTCGCCACCAATAATAATATATAAATAACCTTGCAGCAGATCACCTTGATAGACAGGGGAGGCCGAAAATATTTTTTTATTGTCTATGTCTCGAGGATCATCGCCAAAAACAGGCACTTGTTGTGGTTTATCAATAAGTTTTTTCAGCGGTAATAATGAAACAGATTTTCGTTTGATTTTATTTGGATCAGCGGAATACGTTAAAATATTGCCTTGGGCATCTAAAAAGTAAAACTCGAAGGAGGGTCCTAGTAACATAAGCGTATGAAAAAGGTTTTCTAGGGCAGCTTTATCATACACACCGTCTTGTAATAAAGGGTTATCATGAGCTAAATGTTCAGCAAGATTGACGTGCAATTTTTGCTCGGCTTGGTACTTTGATTGCTGAACTAAATCGTTACTCCAAGCAACGAGTAATGAGGCCATAATCATAAAAGTAGCACAGAGTGTTAATGCTAAGCGTTGATAAAGTGATATTTTCATCGAAGGAAAGTCCTTACTATTATAATGCTGTTTAAGGCATTACGCCTGCAGAATTAAGTTTATAACCAACTCCCCAGACGGTCTGAATTATTTTTGGCTCTGTACAGTCTTCCTCAAGTTTGCTTCTAAGGCGATTAATATGAGAGTTAACTGTGTGTTCATAGCCATTGTGATGATAACCCCAAACACCGTCGAGTAGCTGAGTGCGCGAAAATACTTGATCAGGGTGTTTGCAGAAAAAATCAATTAGCTCAAATTCTGTAACGGTTAAATTAATTGCTTTATTTTTATAAGTCACTTGATGAAATCGATGATCAATTTGTAATTGTCCTATCGATGTACTTGTTTGTTCTGTCTGAGCGGGTTCGGCTTCTTGTACTGATTTTTCTTCATGCGAGGGACTATTAATTTCAGAGGCATTTTTAGCGGTAATCGCATGAACTCTTCGTAATTGACTTCTAACACGAGCTTGTAATTCTCGAATGCTGAAAGGTTTAGTCATATAGTCATCAGCTCCCAACTCAAGTCCCAAAATGCGATCTATTTCTGACGTTTTAGAGGTCAGCATAATGATGGATTGAAGGGGTTTTTCTTGTCTAACTTGTCGACAAATATCTAAGCCATTAATACCGGGTAACATCACATCAAGTAAAATTAACTGATAGTCTTTGGTTAAAGCTTGTTGTAAGCCTTCATCGCCTTGAGTACAAATATCACAGTTCAAATCTAATTCAGATAAGTGCACTTTAATAAGCTTGGCTATATCAATTTCGTCTTCAATTATTAGAATATTATCTTTCATATTTTAGCCAATGAGTGAACTGAGCCACTCATTGGCCAAGGACACTACTTAGTTCGAGTAATAGTTAATTTAACAGCAGGGTTATCAAATCGATGAGCCTGAGTTAATACTGAGCTTGGTAGACCATCATCTTTACTAACCACACCAGAGTGATAACCGACTAGATCAATATCATCTCGCGTTGAATCATAGCCAACCCCACCATCTGCTGGGCCTGGAATAGTACCGGCAGCTTCGTTATTTTGCTCGGTACCTGAATCATAGACATTTAATCGCCATGATTTTTCTTGGTTAAGCGTCAATGTTGATATATCTACCCCGGTAAGTCCAGCGAAAGCATCATTTGTATTCACCAACATAGTGGCAACGGTCAAATAACTTGCTGCAGGATCCATAGTAGTAATGTTAACTGTAACGCTGGTGCCCGGTAACGTAGGGCCTTCAGCCATTGCTGTGGCTAAATTATTCTCAAGTGCAATAAAGTCTGCATTATCTCCACCTTCGGCTAGTTTTTCTAAAGCAACAGAAGATGCTTGACCAACTTGCCACATTTTAGCATCACCGTGAAGTAAAACTGCAGCAGGTGAAAGAGGTTGAGCATATGTTAGATTAGACAGCGTTATCGAATAGCTATACTCCATAGGCGTCTCTTCTGGAGGAGGCACGTTGTTGTTGTCATTATCATTACAAGCCGTTAGACCTAAAGTGAGTAAACCCGCGATAAGTAATGGCTTAGCGAATTTTGTTGTAATCTTTTTTTGAGTGTTAAAGGTTAACATATTGCCCCCTTATTTCACGGTAATGGTAAGTTTAGCTACGGGGTTTAACCAGCGTTGCACACTATTGTTAATATCACTTATGCCTGCGGCCATATCACTATCACCTAAGCTACCACGGTGAATATGTACTTTATCATTAGACTCTACATCAGTGACACCTGTGCCATTCATACCTAATAACGGGTCTAGTGGTGGTGGTACTGGCATACCGGCTTCACCAGGTGCACCACTGCCACGAAGTTCATTATTGGCTTCTGTTCCAGCATCGTAAGCATTTAAAAACAGGGTGTAAGTACCTGCTTCTTCAGGTATTTCCCAGCTGTCTAAACCAACAAATCCATCGTTAGAAGGCAAAACCATAGCAGCAAGTGATAGATGAGTATTGGTACTGTCATTGCTCAAATCAAAGCTTGCTGACATTGCTGGTGCTAATAAGCCTGCTGCAGGATTTTCATTAATATTAGCGTCAGCGTTGGTTAATATACTGGATAAACCTGAAATGCTACCACCCTCAGCCATTGCTTGAAGCTCATCGCTAGCCGATGTACCCGACATGAAAATGTGATTTTCACTGGTATGTGCTGCTGTAATAACAGGTGTGAAATACAAACCTTGTGTTAAGTTTGTCACCGTAATAGATAAATCTTGTGCCATAGTGCTTGAGCTTGCTAGTGCGAGAGCTAAAACACTTAATGTTGATGTGATTGGCGATTTTTTGATTACTTTCATGATACTTTCCTTTGCAGTGAGGTTATACCAATCTGTTTGGTATGTTTTTGTTGTAGTAATACCAATTCAAGTAAGTTTCTTCCCACTCAGCGAGACTTAAAAGGCTTAGAGGCAAAGCATTGATTGAAGATAATGGTTTTCTCTTATCAAAATCAATAACGCAGCATGTAAGCCTTTTAAACTCGCCCTTTGGGAGGGTGTCAACAATCTGATAACTGCAGATAATTTCCTTTATATAGAATGACTATACATAAAAAAATTCTATTAGTTCTCAAACCGCTGACAAGCTCTGAGTGGAAATAAACTTATTTGATTTGGTATAATGAAAGTATGGAGCTGAATTATCGCTTGGAGATCACGCATTTATCACTTTTTGCTGAAGAATTTATCACAAAAGTATCACAGCGAAAAAAAAGTAACTATTTTGTAACTAAAAAGGTAGTAAGTACCTATTGAATGGTGTTTTTTTAGAAAATTGTAAAGGTTTTAAGTATCTAAAGTTTTATCTGTATGGGCAGAGATGAGAGAGTATTCTTCAATGATATAGTGAATGAAGAGGTATTGTCGTACACCTCATCATTCATCATTAATTTGGGCTATATTTGTTTAATGTAAAATGAGGTGTCATGTCCCACTATGTACAGAATGGTTTCAGATCTTACTCCGCTAGATGGTTCATCGAATAACTCAACATTTGTAATTAACTTGATTGAATACTCACCGGATGTGGTTATCCCAGGAGATAATGCACCAGTGATCAGCCATAAAGAACCATCACTCAGTAATATTGAATCACCCACGCCCTCTAAATAAAAAGTGTGAATGCCTTCCTGTAAAATCCTCGCTTCAACGATTGGCTCAAGATAATATCCAAATGGCGCTTCTTCATTATACAAATACCAATCGCTCAGGGTTTCTGTATTTTGGAAGGTAAGGTTTGGAAAATCTTCATTGATATCGTAGAGCGTATAATCAAAAGAGCTACTACCACTTAATGTTGAAGGATCAATTCCCTGAACTTTCCATACCGAGTCATCATCCAATACAGCAACAGCGCCCAGTGATAGTGTTGCTAACTCAACATTTCCTTCTTTCAAAGTACGTGAAGTTGAAACAGGATCGATGTAAAAACTATCAGAACTATTATTAATAAATACGTAATACTTCCCTCTAACTCCTTGGTCCGGCTCACCAAAGTCATTTGGATTATCATAAATTATTATGTCTTTAGCACCTTCACTAATAACACCATCATTTGTTGAAAGACCGACGATTAACCATAAACTATCGTTTTGTAATTTAAATATGTCGTTTAAAGAATGCCCATTTAGGTAGAGCACCTCTGAAGAATCGTTCGGTATTTCACTATCAGAAGAACCTCCGCCTTCACCACATGCAGAGAGTAGAAAAATGAAGACAAAAACACAGCAAAATTTCATGAAATATCCTTTTAAATTAATAGACTATATTATGGTAACAGTAGAGTGGTTGTTATACAACGTAACTCAGTTGTAGGCTTTATAGGAAGTTGAGAAACAATTTTTATAACATAAAAGCGGTGATTTATGGCCAAGCTATTATGTTATTTTCTAACAATGTTTATTTAGCCAATTTTGCTAACTCAGGCTCAGCTTCACAGAGTAAAGTAAATAACTGGATTTGGTTGTGAGCGCGATCTAAATTATGTTTTTCACGACTTACTTGGAAATAACTATCGCCATTTAAGTAGTCTGTTAAAAAACGTGTACCAAGACTGAAAGGTAATAACTTAGCGCCAACAATTAAGCTATCTTTTTCAAGTGCAGATATATTATTACCAAAAGCATTTTGATAGCTCTGAATAAGAGCTTCAAAAATATCTAATTTAATCACCATATCATCAATACTACTATCATCTTCTGCAAGGTTACTGCAACAGGCTCTCACCATGTCGCCAAAGTCATGCATTAGTAAACCAGGCATACAGGTATCAAGATCAATTACAGCACAAGGGATGCCACCTTCAGTAAATAATAAATTATTTATTTTGGTATCGTTGTGCGTGACGTGTAGGGGTAACTTTTGGCTGATATTGACAACGTGATCAATAAAACCTTGTTGGGCTAAGCAAAAGTTGACTAAGTTACGACAGCCCGATAAACGACCTCGTAGATCGATTTCAATGGCTTCGTTAAGTTGTCGCATACGGAAATTAATATCATGAAAGCCTTCAATGATAACCGCGAGCTCTTCAACGGGAAAGTCACTTAGCGTGCAGCTAAATTCTGCAAAAGCATTGGCAACGAGTGCTGCTTGTTTAGGTGATTCAACTTCTTCTAATGTGTAAGAGTTACTAATAAACTCCATCAAGCGCCAAAAATTATCACCAACTTTGCTAAAAGTCTCGCCTGATTTATTCAATATTTGTTGGGGAACTGCTAGTGGGTAGTTGCCGCTATTTTTTTGCCGTTGTAAATGAAGGTTTATTTTTTGTGCGTTACTACTCAACTCAGCGGTTTTAGGAAAAACATCATGGTTGATTTGCTGTAAGACAAACTCACAATCTGGGGTGGTCAACTTATAAGTATTATTGATATGGCCATTGCCTAAAACAACGATCTCAACTTCAGCAAAGTCATAATCATAGTTATTGAGAACAGTATCTATATCTGAGTGGAGCGAAACTGATTTGTTATCCATTGCTTTTAATACTTATATTTTAGTGACTATCTTGTTAGCAATGTGATTATGCAAGTAAATACTTACTAGTGAGCTTATGCTAATACGTTAATCTGTAACAAATTAACGTGTAACAAATTAGCGCAAGATCTTACTCTTTTTTGTCAAATAGTACAGCAACTTTCTCATCGACTCGTTTGTTATCCTATAGGAATGGGCGAAAATTAGCACTAGGCAGTTTTTACCTTTAGGCTGAATTTACTGTTTAGAGTAGTCTGAATGCTATGATTTTGACGTTTTCGGAACAATGAAGGGTCGTGACACTATTAACCTCAGTTATGAGGTTAATAGTGTCACAGGTGAAAGCTATAAATCAGCTAATGGGTTCTGTGGCCAAGGAGCCTCAAAAAATGGCGCTATCACGTCGTTACTTACTTCGCTCAACTGCTTATATTGCCAGTCAGGGGTTTGGTCTTTATCTATTAATAAAGCTCGCACGCCTTCAGCAAATTCAGTATGACGAATAATGGTTGTGGCAAGTAAGACTTCTTTTTCAAAAACAGTTTTTAAACCTAAGCCTTTACATAGTTCGAGCTGATGGAATATCCACTTAACCGCCAAAGGTGAGCCACTAGCTAAGCCATTTTTTGCGCGTTGAAGCCACTTGTCATCAGTTTCGAGAGCTGAGAAGTTAGCTGCTATTTTTTCTACATCATCACTGCGACATAAATCATTAATTAATGTCTGATTAGTGGCTAAGTTTCCTGCTGGAAACTCTGCAATGCACTGACTTTGATGATGATTAAAAATATTATCTAAGTTGTGGTTTATTTCAAAGGCAGAGCATTCTAAAGAGGTCAGCTCATCGATAACGGCTTGCTTGCTTGTATGCGTAATTGCGTAATTAGCAATACCAGCATAAATGCCATCAGCAGCATTAATAGACGAGCTTGTTAAAGCTAAAAATCGACCACAATACCCCGGCATGGTATTTAAAAAGTAACTACCACCAACATCAGGAAATAAGGCAATAGTTACTTCTGGCATAGCAATACGTGTTCTTTCTGTGGCAATACGATAAGCGCAACCAGCAAAAACACCTAGACCACCTCCCATCACAATGCCATGGCCCCATGCGATGGTCGGTTTAGGGTAATTATGCAGTAAATAATCTAAGCGATATTCACGCTCAAAAAATGTTTCTGCATATTCACATGGACCACCAGGCTTTTCAATAGATGACTTGTACAAGGCTTGTACATCACCACCCGCACAAAATGCTTTTTCACCTGCACCCTGGATAAACACCGCAGCAATTTTATCATCTGTTTGCCATTGTTCTAATTGAGCAGACATCAGATCAATCATTTCCAGTGTTAATGCGTTTAACGTTCTTTCACTGTTTAGTGTCAAAACGCCTATACACTGGCCATTTTTAATCGCTAATTCTTCGACTATTACAGGAGTTGTCATTAGTTATTCTTCCATTGAGGTTTACGCTTTTCAATAAAAGCGCTAACACCTTCTTTTTGATCTTCGCTATCCCATAATTTGACAAAAAGCTCACGTTCTTTAGTGTAAGCCGAATTAATATCGCCATTGCGCGCTGCCATAATCAATGATTTACAATAAGCAACGGAAGTCGGTGATTGACTTTCAACTTTCTCAGCTAGCGCCAAAGCGCGCGATAATGAAGTGCCAGTTGGGACTACTTCAGAGACTAAGCCTATTTTTTCTGCTTGGGGTGCTTTGATACGCTCACCTAATAAAATCATGCGCTTAGCCCAACCTTCACCGATTAACCACGACAACTGTTGTGAGCCTAAACCACAAGGTAATAAACCAACAGCCGCTTCAGGTAATGCCATTTGTGCTTGCTCTTCACATATTCTGACATCGCAAGATAATGCGACTTCTAATCCGCCTCCCATTGCGAAACCAGTAATAGCAGCGATAGAAACCCCTTGATAATTTGCTAGCGCTTCAAATGCACCGCCAAAAGCGGCCGAAAAGTCGAAGGACAAACCTTTGTCATCATGATTGAATCTATTTAGATCTGCTCCAGCACTAAAGAACTTTTCACTGTCACTTGTTAAAATAAGTGAGTAATTATCTTTGTCTTCATTTAGCACACTGACTAACTGTTTTAGATAATTTAAGCTCTCAGGTGTCCAAGTATTTGCCGGAGGGTTGTTAAAAGTCACAATAGCGACATGGCCGCGTTTTTCTACTTTTAATAAATCACTCATCGATAACTCCATAAAACATCGCTTACAAACAATGTTTAAAAATTTGGTTTAAATAATAGGGTTCAAAAATTCTAGTGCTGCACTAACGAATAATGTCGGTGGCACCTTCTTCTAAGATACGTCGTGCGGTAATGACCCGCATAATTTCATTAGTCCCTTCAAGGATCTGATGAACACGCGCATCGCGCATATATCGCTCAATTGGATATTCTTTGATATACCCATAACCACCGTGTAATTGCAGTGCATCGTTACAAACATTAAAACCAACATCGGTTGCAAAACGTTTTGCCATGGCACAATACGTTGATTTATCAGGGTCGTTTATATCTATTTTGCTTGCTGCTAATCGAATCATTTGTCGAGCAGCTACTAATTCTGTCACCATGTCAGCCAACTTAAACTGCAAAGCTTGAAAAGCAGCTAATGGTTTACCAAATTGTTTACGTTCTTGCATATAGACTTGCGACAAATCAATACAGGCCTGCGCAGCACCAATTGAACAACTCGCGATGTTAATACGACCACCGTCTAAACCTTTCATGGCAATTTTAAATCCTTCACCTTCAGCGCCTAATAAACAATCGGTAGGCAGCTTAGCGTTCTCAAAACTAATGGCGCGTGTTGGTTGTGAATTCCAACCCATCTTGTCTTCATTTTTGCCATAACTAACGCCAGCAAGATCTGCAGGAACTGCAAAGGCTGAAATACCTTTTGCGCCTTCTTCTTGTGACCCTGTACGTGCCATTACAACTAATACATCGGTTTCACCTGCACCACTGATAAACATTTTACTGCCGTTAAGCAGGTAATAATCACCGTCTTTTTTAGCTGTGGTACGCAAAGAACCAGCGTCACTGCCGGCGCCAGGTTCGGTTAAACAATATGAGGCGAGTTTTTGACCCATGACCAAATCATCACACCATTGCTGTTTGGTTGATTCAGTACCCCAAGTGGATATCATCCAACTGGCCATGTTATGAATTGAAATAAAGGCTGCCGTTGAGGTACAACCTACGGCTAATTCTTCAA
>OJGO01000485.1_pt1 | contig 13643 bp, 8 predicted proteins | sample 1594871 | NCBI WGS metagenome assembly OJGO01 (sample SAMN05416798, study PRJEB24817) | seawater metagenome | isolation source: Sea water | place: Canada:Atlantic | collected 2013-07 | reverse complement strand
ACGGCATACGAGATTCGCCTTAGTCTCGTGGGCTCGAGATGTGTATAAGAGACAGATGTTGCAGAGTCTGAATTATTTGGTGTCGGTGAAAAAGAGCAAGAGTCAAGTAAGCGTGGAATCTTTGAACTTGCCGATGGCGGTACTGTATTCCTTGATGAAATTGGCGAAATGTCAGCCAAATTACAAAGTAAATTATTGCGAGTAATTCAACACGGCAGTTTTAGACGTGTGGATTCTGAGCAAGAAGTTACGGTGAATGTACGTATCATTAGCTCTACCAACAAAGATCTACTTAATCTTGTTTCAATAGGGGATTTTAGAGAAGATCTCTATTATAGATTAAACGTATTTGGCCTCACATTACCCGCTCTTAGAGAGCGTCGTAGCGACATTTTACCACTTGCTGAGTTTTTTATTATCAAAGCCGCACAGCAAATTGGCCGTACCCATCTGAAGGTAAGCGATGACTGTCGTGATTTTATTGAACATTATCCATGGCCAGGTAATATCCGTCAGTTAGAAAATGTACTGACACGTGCTGCTTCGTTGCTGGAAGGGGATGAAATAGAAACTACACATCTACAGCTACCAGCTTATACCCGTGAACACGGTTATTTAGAACAAGAGTTCGAAGGAACACTAGATGCTGCAGTTAAAAGCTTTGAAGCAGATTTATTGCGTAAATTGTATCCAGCTTACCCAAGTACTAGACAACTCGCTAAAAAGCTTGGCCTTAGTCATACTGCAATTGCAAACAAGTTACGTGAATATGATATTAATAAAAAGACTGTGAAAATTTAATTTTAATTAATTGAGTTGGTATAACTTGGCATAAATGCGTGTGTTTTCGGCAGTTTGCTAGTGTAATAAAAGCCGTAAAGAAAATTTTCCGTATTGTTTTTACTAAGCTGCCACTATTGCTTGGTTGTCAGTGAAAAAATTCGTACCATACTTTTATGCTTTAAATATATCGATAACTATTAGAAAGGTTTAAGAATGAAACTAGCAACACTTAAGAATAATACACGCGACGGTCAACTGGTAGTTGTTAACCGTGCTCTGGATAAAGCGGTAGTAGTTAGTCATATTGCTGCAACGTTACAAGCTGCTCTTGATAATTGGAGTGATATTTCGCCGAAATTAGCTGAAGTTTATCAATCATTAAATAATAATGAAATTACTGATACGCTAGTTTTTGATCAATCAGCGTGTGAATCACCATTACCTAGAGCTTATCAATGGGCTGATGGTAGTGCCTATGTAAACCATGTTGAATTAGTGCGTAAAGCAAGAAATGCTGAGATGCCTGCTACATTCTGGACAGATCCTCTTATGTATCAGGGGGGCTCAGACGCATTTATTGGTCCACGAGATGATATTGCAATTGCTAGTGAAGAATATGGTATTGACTTTGAGTCAGAAGTTGCAGTGATCACTGATGATGTTCCAATGGGGGTTTCAGTAGAACAAGCCTCAAATCATATTAAGTTATTAATGTTGGTCAATGATGTTTCTCTACGTAATCTGATTCCTGGTGAATTAGCGAAAGGTTTTGGCTTTTTCGCATCTAAACCTTCTAGTGCATTTTCTCCGGTTGCAGTAACACCTGACGAATTAGGTGATGCTTGGGATGGAAAAAAACTGCACTTACCATTAACTACCCATTTAAATGAAACATTGTTTGGTCAGCCAAACTGTGGTGTAGACATGACGTTTGACTTTCCAACAATAGTTGCTCATGCAGCAAAAACACGTCCATTATCAACGGGATGTGTTGTAGGCTCTGGTACTATTTCAAACTATGACCGTTCAGTAGGCTCAAGCTGCTTAGCTGAAATTCGTATGTTAGAGATAATTGCAGATGGTAAGCCAAGTACTCCTTTTATGAGTTTTGGTGATACGGTTCGCATCGAAATGTTCGATAATGAAGGTGCAAGCATTTTTGGTTCAATCGATCAAAAAGTGGTTGAGTATAAAGCGTAGTAATACTGAGCTGTCGTAAGCTTTTAAATCGGCTGTAAAGCAGCCTATAAGCAGTCAAATAATGCTAATTATCAACACCGGTCAACTAGAATAGTTAACTTGGTTAGATAATTAGCATTTTTTGTTTATAAAGAATAAGAACTCTATTAAGGAAACCCTATGAAACTATATGGCTATTGGCGCTCAACAGCAGCGTATCGTGTCCGCATCGCAATGCACTTAAAAGGTATCGCCTTTGAGTCAATATCAGTGCATCTTGTTAAAAATGGTGGTGAGCAACACCACAGTGCGTATAGTGAGCTTAACCCAAACCACTTGGTACCAACTTTAGTTGATGGTGATTTTTCCTTAAATCAATCTTTAGCTATTATTGATTACTTAGAACAAATTCACAGCGAAAATGCTTTATATCCAACTGATGCAAAAAGTAGAGCGAAAGTGCAAGCGTTAGCGTTAGATATTGCTTGCGAAATTCACCCTCTCAATAACTTGCGGGTGCAACAATATTTAACTAACTCGTTAAGCATTGCAGATGAAGCGAAACAGTTATGGGTTGAATACTGGATGAAGGTTGGCTTTACTTCGATAGAAAAGCAATTAACGAGCAGTGCAGGGCAATATTGTTTTGCTGATACTGTGACTGTCGCGGATATTTGTTTAGTGGCACAAGTGTATAATGCTCATCGATTTAATGTCGATATGAGTGCTTATCCATTAATTAATCACATAGTCAAAAACTGTAATGAGTTACCTGCTTTTATCAAAGCATTGCCTGAAAATCAATTAGATGCACAGTAATCACGTTTGATTTTTTATGGATATATAAATCTATATAAATGGCCTTCTTGAAAGAAGTCGGCTATTTTTAAGTAATACTGAAAATCAAATAGTAGAAAACACAAAATAGAACATAAAAAGCAATAAAAAATCGTTTTGATAGTTGCATCACAAGGTAAAAAGCGTTGCAATAATACCTACTCAGCATTAACACAATAATTCGGATTACAATGGAAAATTCAGAACCTACACAACAAACCGAGCAGGACAAGGGCGAAAAAAACTCTGGTCCGCTTATTATCTTTATTGTCACTTTCTCATTAGTGGTTATAGCTCTATGGCAGTTTTCTGGAGGAAAAACGGAAAAACGTCCAATAGACTCAAGTGAGTTTTTAAAGCAAGAGCCTGTGGTGCCTGCTCCTCAGCCTCTAGAGGAACCCGTAAAAGAAGAAGAGCCTGTTGAAAGACCGACTACAGAACTTGTAGAAGAAGAAAAACCAGCTGTCCAAGAAATTGTTATCACGTTACCTGAGCTGAATGAAAGTGATGACTGGTTGCAAAATAAGTTGCCTGATTTAACTTGGCGTAATGAATTGATTCCTCTGCTGGTCACTGAAGATATTATCCGTCGCTTTGTTGTCTTTACCGATAACTTTTCTCAAGGCCTTTTGGCTTATGAGCATAGTCTTTTTGTTCAGCCTAAAGATAAGTTCTCTGTTGATGAGCAATCAGTGAATGTTGAAGGAGAGCAAAATGTATGGCAATGGGATAGTAATACAAGCAAACGGTTTGATTTATATGTTGACTTACTTCGTTCTGTTGATAGCACTACGTTAGTTAATTGGTATATTGATATGAAGCCGCTAATTGATGAAGCATACCGAGAGTTGGGCTACGAAGAAGATTTCACCTATGCATTGCAAGATGCAATAACCAGAGTACTTGATATGGAGTTGCCTAAATCTGCAATGGAGGTAACCCGAACAAGTGTTATGTATAAATTTCAAGATCCTCAATTAGAAGCTCTAGATGATAGTGACAAGCTTCTATTACGTATTGGCAAAGAAAACCTCTTGATCATTAAGTCGGTGTTATTAGAAATCAATGAAAAACTTGCTCAGCGAGTTAATAATAAAGATTAATCTAGACAATAAGAGCGAAAAACAATCAAGTGATAGGTTTTTTATAACTTCTTCTTGCATCTTTTTAAATGATTAGCGATAATTTGCGCGCTTTAACACAGTGATGTGTTAAAGCCTCTATGGTGACCCTTTCGGTCCCCTCGCAATGATACTCTGTGAACTCGGCCAGGTCCGGAAGGAAGCAACCGCAGCAGACGACTCATGTGCCGAGGTGTGGCTGATTGGGTTACCACCAATCCTAATAAGTCAATGCCATAGACTTTAGATAGCTTAACTGCTGCAATATTGTCGTCAAACACCCGCTTTATAACCACGTAGTTACCCCTTTTTATTCATTTAATTTTAATGCTTTTTAAAATTGCATCATGACTCGAAAACAGTGTGTAATAAAGCTAGCTAGCTAGCTAATTTGCAATATCATTAGTAATTTCATTCGAAATTATCCGAAAGACAATTCTTAAAATAAAATTAATTCAAAGTTACTTAATATATGCCTGAGTTAAGTAAGATGATGGTATTTAGTTTTTCTTTCCTACTTAATACCTTGTTCAACGAGGCAATAAGTTCACTTAAAAAATCCCAACGTTAGTTAAATCATATTTCTATGGTACCTCCCTATTTTGAATTTAATTTGATGAAGTGCACTGTGTTTTAAATGTAATGGGGGCTACTCCTTCAGATAAGTAATATTTTTAATGCGAAGTGTTTTTTAAATAGGTAATACGCATTGATGTCTTTTTAGTAAATGGAAGATAACAGTTTTGGGTTTATAACTAGGTTAAAACTGACAGACATAGATTTCGTTATTTAGTAAAGAGGCTACTTTGTAATTATAGCTTTACATCTTGAGTGTGTGGTTTTTTATCTTGTTGATTTTACTGAATATATTTTTATTTCTTAGATAAATTGATAATTATAGTGAATTACTCATTAGAATTTAAATAAAATTTTAACTCTATGTTTTTATTGTAAAATAAAAATCGTTATGTGGTATGTTGTTAGTTTGTTAATTTGTTGATCTTTTGTTTACAGGTGTGTCTTTTTGTTTCTGGTGCTCTTCTTTTTGTTTTGTTGTTTTTCTGTTTTTTTTCAGTGTCTTGTCTTGGGTTTTTGTTTTTTTTAGGTTTGTGAGTATGTTTCATTGTGTGTAACGTAATGTAAAAATATTACTAAAATGTAACAAATAGTGTTGACGGTTCTGGTAATCCCCGTTTACTATCTGAATCGGCAGATTAGGTCTAACGACTTGATAAAAGATAAACAAGGCAGCATAGCCTTGAGTCTTTTCAAAACAAATAAACAAAAATAACCAGTCACTTATGTGATTCAGGGAGTAAACATGTATAACAATAGTAAAGTAGCTAAGGCAATACGATTAGCTATGATAGTTAGTGCGAGTGCTGCAGCAACAATCACAGCACCAGTTTTTGCAGCTGAGGCTGAAGAGCTTGAGTCAGTAGAACGAATTTCTGTTACTGGTTCTCGAATTAAAAGAGCTGAATTATCAACGCCATCTCCTATATTAACTATCGATGCGCAAGAACTAGTTCGTTTCGGTAATCCTGATCTTGGTAGTATGTTAGCTGAATTACCAGCACTTGGCGCTACAAGTACTATTATTGGTAACAACAATGATGGCGCCGAAGCTGGTGTTAGCTCTGTTGATTTACGTCGTTTAGGAACTAAACGTACATTAGTATTAATTAATGGTAAACGTCATGTTGCGGGCTCTCCTGGCTCTGCTCAGGTTGATTTATCAACAATCCCTGCTGCGTTAATTGATAAAGTTGAAGTTATTACAGGTGGTGCTTCTGCTGTCTATGGTTCAGATGCTGTTTCAGGTGTTGTAAACGTTATCTTGAAAAAAGACTTTGATGGTTTAGAGTTTAATTTGACAGGTGGTAACTCAACTGAAAGTGTTGGTACTGAAAACTATACTTTTAATGTGTTAGGAGGTACCGATATAGCCGATGGTCGAGGTAATATTACTTTCTTCGCTGGTATTGAAGATACTACAGAAGTGATGTCTTCAGCTGTTCGCCAATGGGATAATTGGGGAACTGTAAATAACCCTGATAATACGGGCGAAGAAGATGGTATTTTTGATAAGTTACGTCGACCTAACGTTGGCTCTGAAATGATCAATGACTTCGGTGTGATGAATCCATTCAGTGGCGATCGTTTTACCTTTGATAAAGACGGTAACAGACAAGATACTTGTTCACGTGGATTAGATAATAGTTTTGCTTTTGGTGAAATGGAAGCAGGTTGTGGTGATCGTGGCTTCTTTACTGAACAATACGAGAACTATATCCCAGGCGTGCAGCGTACTACAATCGGTTCAACCATAAACTATGAAATCACAGAGAATATCAATTTCTTTGGTGATGTTAAATATACCAGAGCAGACATTCAGCAGCAGTTTCAACCTAGCTTCCGTTTCGGTAGTATAGATATTAATGTTGCAGATAACGCTTTCTTAAGTGATGAAGTAAGAGCTGAACTTGGTGGGACGGGGGATGTTTCAATGGCTAAGTTCTTTGGTGAACTTGGTAATCGCTCTTCTAATCATACTCGTGATCTTTTCCGTTTTGTAGGTGGCTTCGATGGTTTCTTCTCATTAGGTGATACTGATGTAGATTATGAATTATTTTATGTCTATGGTGAAACAAGTAACAACCGTGTAAGTGAAAATGACCTGATTCCGGGGAATTTAGCTGCAGGTATTGATTCTGTTATCGATCCTGATACTGGAAAGGCTGTTTGTCGTAGTCAGCTAGAAAGTGCGCAAGGTGATGATTATAGTGATCCTGCTACGGTTGATGCTGGTAGTTGTGTTGCTTATAACCCATTTGGTTTTGCGCAATCTTCTCCTGAAGCATTAGATTGGGTGTCTGCCGATGTAACGCGTAAAGATGTTATCAAACAAGAGGTGATTGGTGGTAGTTTAGCTGGTGATACTGGTGCGTTCTTCGAACTACCTGGTGGTGCTGTTGCTATAGCCGCTGGTTTTGAGTACCGTACTGAATCTTCATCAACGATTACAGATGAATTAACTAAAAGTGGTGCAACTACTAACTCTGCAACACCAGATGAATTTGGTGAGTATGACGTAACTGAAATGTTCGTTGAAGTTAGCTTACCGCTTTTATCAGGAAAGTTTTTAGCTGAAGAATTAACACTTGATGGTGCATACCGTTATTCTGATTATTCTCATGCTGGCTCTGTTGATGCGTGGAAAGTAGGCATGGTATACGCTCCTATTGAAGACTTACGTTTCCGTGGTACATACGGTGCAGCGGTTCGTGCGCCAAACATTTCTGAAGCCTTTAGCCCAACATCACCAGGCTTTGCTCGTGTAAGCGATCCGTGTGATGCTGATAACATTTTTGACGATCCAGATCGCGTAAGTAACTGTGCTGCACTAGGTATTCCTGTAGGATTTGAGGCAAATGATAATGTGAGCATCGATACTTTATCTGGTGGTAATGATGCGTTAACACCTGAAGAGTCAACGTCACTTACAATCGGTACTGTATGGACGCCAAGCTACTTAGAAGGCTTCTCGGTTACATTAGATTTCTACGATATTGAAATTGAAGATGCGATTATTGAAGTAAAAGCACAAGATATTGCTGATAACTGTGTAGATGCAACGGGCGGTCCTGATGCGGTTTATTGTGGTGCTGTTGATCGCGATCCAACATCGGGTGATATTGACTTAGTTCGTTCAGGTTTCTTAAATGCATCTGCCTATAATACTTCTGGTATTGATGTAGAGATGCGTTATAACTTTGCCCTTGATAGTTTAGGTGCTCCAGGTGAGTTATATTTAAAATTATTCGTAAATAAACTGCTTGAGTTAGAACAATTTGAGTTCCAAGACCGTCCTGATGAAATCAATGTTGAAGTTGGTGAAACTGGTGATCCAGAATGGCAAGCAAGTATTTCAGCAACTTATCGCTTAGATGATCTATCAGTCACTTGGCAATCACGTTATATTGATCGCGTAGTAACTTATGATGTATCTCCTGGTGGTGATATTGCTGAAGACCAAGAGTTTGGTTATATTCCTTCAGTTACTACCCATGATTTATCATTTAACTACATTGTTAGCGAAAATGTTAAAGTGAATGCTGGTCTTCGTAATATTTTTGATAAATTACCTAAAGGCTGGACTAACAATGCAATGTACGACTTAGTTGGTCGTCGCGCATATGCAGGTGTAACTGTTAATTTCTAACAGCGGTTATCATTTAATTTAGCTAATTTTAAAGGCTTAATTTCTTGTTGACTTGATGGTCGGATTAGAATGCTAGCCCGACCTTATCACTAAATAATAATCCCTAACTTTATAAAGGTTAGGGATTTTTTTTGCTCGAAAATGAGCGGGTATTATTTAATTCGCATTGAAAATGCATAACACTATTAACTTTTATATCAATTCTTTGATATTCTGCAGCCAGTGTTAGGAAGTAGTATTGATTTCGAAAGTTTAAATGGGGTTACTGGTTGATGCTTAAAGGAGAGGGAACAACAGATTTACGATTCAAATTTGCGTTTAAATGTTGCTGGGCGAATAAAATAGAACAGTCCTGCGCATAAAGTTTAAGTTCGTCCAAATATGCGCAGGTTGTAGAAGAGTCAGTGCTCATCTAAGCTGAGTTATTTTAGTTGTCAGTTCTAATTACATCCATAAAATCAAGTGCTTTAGCAATGGCCTGCTTTACTTTGCTTTCCATTTCAAAGCGCTCTGATGGCGGTAAGTAAAATGCCATATCAACCTCATGCCGAATATAACGTGTAGGCAGCTGGTTTAAAACCACACAGGTTAAATCAGCGATAAAATCTAGATCATACTTTTCATCAAACTTAGCCGTGACAAAATGTTGCATAACTAGTTTTTCATAATAGTTATGGATATCCTCTGAAATTTTCATTGAACCTCTTATATAAATAATTGAACAAATGGTTTTGGATAGAGCTTAGATGAAGAATAACCTTAGTTAAAACAAAATGCGAATATATAAGGTGATGATTATGTGCCTATCTGAGTTTACTTTTTTCCGCTTGCTCAATATTTCGTTCAATTGCGGATATTGCCTTACGGCATCTGCCTAACCGTTGGTGAAGAGCAAGTACTTCCTGCGAAAGTTTATCAATATTAGCACTTTTAGAACGAGTGCGTTCTTGCTCGCGCTCAGTGATCATATCCTTTAGCCTTCTTTCAAACTCATGATGTTCAGTAAGCTGTTGGTATAATTGGTGACTTGAGAGTAAAACTGATTTAGCCATTTTATTATATTTATCTGTTTGTTTTAACTGAGCAGCTTGCGCAGATTTTCTCCGTACATTTTTTTTTGCATTAAAACTAGCTTGTGCTGCTTGATGCATAGTTTCGTTAGCTTGGATGGCGTTCATTAATGCTGAAATTTGTTGTTCTATTTGAAGAAGAGAAGATTTGGCAAATTCAGCTTTGTTAATATTATCTCCACTTAAAGAATACAAGCGTGAAAATTCATTTAGCCGCTTTTTGACTTCTTCAACGTATAAAGAAATTTTATCACTTTCAGTGGTGAATAAATGTTGAGAAAAAAGATTGTTATTTTCAATCAATCGATGAGATTTCTGATTGCTGTTCAAGTGATCAGTTTTTTTTGCTTGTAAAAATAAGTGCTCTAGCAGTTCTGATAAACGTTTAATAGCAATTTCATGTCTATTTCGGGTCATAGGTAGAGTAATGAAGTTATGTGAAAGATCATTATACCGCAGTTCCAGTCAAAGAAAAAATTGAGTCGGAGGCGTACCAAAATAGAGATATGTGAGAAATAAATTAAATTTGTCTTATGTGAAAAATGATAACTTTGTAATCATAAATGTACATTATGAATTGTTTTGTTATTTATCTTATTGTTTATTATAGATAAAGATGATTGCTCATATGTGCAATATTATTTAATTGAATCATTGGGTTAGTTTAAGAGTGATTATTAAGTGCTTGTAAGTAATGATATTTTATGATTGTTATGGATTTGTAAATTTTTATAAGCTATTTTTTTTACATTTTTTTTTCAAATAAATAGAGTTCTTTTTTTATATTGTATTCAATTTTTTTTAAGGTAATTAATTCAATCGTTTAGCGTGTTTTTTATTGGTGTTTATTCTCCACGAAAGTGCATGGATTTGTGTGTCATAATGTGTCCAGATGTTAAAAACATTACCATTAGGTTGCAATTGGTGTTGACGATTCCAGTAATTCCCGTTTACTATCTTAGCCGACAGATCAGGTATACAACTTGATAAAAGATTAACAAGGCAGCATAGCCTTGAGTCTTTATATAAGAAAAAACAAACAAATAAACAACCAATCACTTAGGTGATCCAGGGAGTAAACATGTATAACAATAGTAAAGTAGCTAAGGCTATCCGCGTAGCAATGATGTTCGGCGCAGGTGCTGCAGCAGCAATTTCAGCACCAACTTTTGCCGCTGAAGAAGGCGTAGAAGAAGTTGAGAAAATTGAAGTAACTGGTTCTCGTATCAAGCGTACTGATATGGAAGCAGCGAGTCCTGTAAGTATTTTTTCTTCAGCTGATATTGCAGCATCAGGTGTTACTTCATTAGAAGGTTTCATCAAGCAAATTCCTGCAATCAACGGCGCGCAATTGGGTTCTAACGTGAATAACGCTAGTGCCGGTTTTGCAACTGCATCACTTCGTGGTTTAGGTTCAGGTCGTACATTGATTCTTATCAATGGTCGTCGTTTTAACTCTGGCGATTTAAACTCTATTCCTACTTCTTTTATTGAACGAGTAGAGGTTGTACGTGATGGTGCATCTACTGTATATGGTTCAGATGCTATCGCTGGTGTAATTAACTTTATCACTAAAAAAGATTTTGAAGGTATTGAAGTTACAGCACAATACGATGTAACGGGTGAAGGCGATGGTGATACAGCTAAGTTTTCAATCGTAACTGGTGCCTCTAATGATAAAGGTAATGTTGTATTCTCTGTAGATTACACTGACCGTGAAGAAGTTACTCAAGCAGATAGAAAATACTCAGAATGTCCACTTTGGGATGATGGCGTAGGCTCTACACCATATTGTGGTGGTTCATCTCATTCTGATTTTGGCCGTGTTAACTTGCCTAAAGGGTATATTATTAATGGCGAAGAAGTTGGCGCTAAAAGACCAGACGGTTCAACTGTTGGTGGTCGTTATGTAACACTTAATGGAGAAGGTGTTCCATTCAACACTGCTGACCATGGTTTTAACTATGCAGCAACCAGTTACTTAGTTACTCCAGTTAAAATATTCTCTGTAAATGCTGCATCTACTTATGAGATATCTGACTCAATCACCGCATTTGCTGAAGGTGGTTATTCAAACCGTCAATCAAGTCAGAGAATGGCACCAGCAGCAACATTCTGGAGTGCTCCTGTAGGTGCTGATCATCCTGATAACATTTATGGCGTAGATGTTTCAATTAACCGTCGTATCACTGAAGGTGGTGGCCGTGGTTTTGAACAAGATACCAATGATTACCGCGTAGTTGGTGGTTTGGAAGGTGAGTTTGATAATGGTTGGGGCTGGGATGTTTCATACAATTATTCCCGATTTGTTGATACACGTGTAAACACTGGTGAATTAAACCGTCCAAACACAGAAACATTATTAAACCCAACAGCATGTGCAGCTGATGAAGATTGTCCAGGTGTATGGAACCCATTTGCTAAAAACACTATGACTGCTGAGCAAAATGAGTATGCTACTGTAACGTTCTCGCCTGTACGTAAAGGTACAACAACTCAGTTTATGGCTAACTTATCTGGTGACCTTGGTGAACTTGAATTACCAGGCGGTGCTATTCAGTGGGCTGCTGGTTATGAACGTCGTACCGAGTACTACTTAAATGAACCAGATGGTGCTGAAGCATTAGGTCAAGTATACGGTCAAGCTGGTATCAGAACAGAAGGTGATTATTCTGTAGAAGAAGTTTACGCAGAGTTTAACTTCCCATTATTATCAGGCGTGCCTTTTGCTGAACGTTTAACATTTACTGCGGCGGTAAGAGCTTCTGATTATAGTAATCTAGATGATAATGCAACTAACACTAAATTTGGCTTTGAGTGGGAACCAGTTGATGGTTTATTAACTCGTGCAACGTTTGCTGAAGGCTTTAGAGCACCAAGCATTACTGAGTTATTTGATCCACAAGAACAATCTGCGCTTAGCTACACTGATCCTTGTTGGGAATATGGTGCAAGCTCAAATGAAACACTTAAAGCTAACTGTGCAGCAGATGGCCTACCAGCGGACTTTGATTCTGATTCACAATCAAACGCAATTGTTGGTGGTAACCCTGATTTAGAAGCGGAAGAGTCAGAAAGCATTACTGTGGGTATCGTATACTCGGGTATTGAAAACTTTTCAGTTGCTTTTGATTACTTTGATATCAAAATTGAGAAAGGTATCGGTACTTCTGGTGTAGATAACATTGCTAATGCATGTTACAACAGTGTTGATTTCTCAAGCCCATTGTGTAATGAAATTAAGGGTAGTAAATACGGTCCTTTAGATACACCGCCTCATCCTACATCACCTTATCGTAATGTAAGTGAAGTGCTTTCTGGTGTGATAGTAACTAATGATAACCTTTCAACCTTTGAAACTTCAGGTATTGATTTTGACTTTAGCTACAATATGGACCTTGCTGGTGGTACATTTACTACTACTTTAAATGGTACATATTTAATGGCTTATGACTACACGCTTACTGAAGGTAGTACAACTGTAGAAGCTGCAGGAATGGTTGCAGCTGACCAATGGGAAGGTAACCCAGCCGTATTCGCTGAGTGGAGAACTAACTTAGGTTTCAACTTCGCTACAGATGATTACTCAGCTAACGTAACTTTCCGTTACCAGTCTGAAGGTGATGACATTAGTGCAACAGATACCACGTTAGATACAGTAGCTGACTCAGTAGTTTATACTGATATCCAAGGTACTTATTACATTAATGATACTTACACTATCTCAGCTGGTGCACGTAACTTATTTGATGTTAAACCTCCTTATATGTCTAACTACGATGATTCGAATACTGTAAACTATTCTTATGATTTAGCTGGTCAATATTTATATGTTAAAGCTACTGCTAGATTTTAATCTATAGTAAGCATTTTTTAACCAATAAATAGTGCAATAAATTACTAAGCCCTACTAAATAGTAGGGCTTTTTTTTGTGATTTATTCGGATTTTGTAATCATATATCTGTAATAGTAAGTTCGATAATAACCATGTTTTTGGTCGTTTATTGCTCATTTAACGCAAATAAATTTGACTTACTACGAAGATGTTAGTAAAACATACTTCTGCAAAATTTTTGTCCCTTAAGTTATGATTCAAATCATCTCAATTTAAGTAATTTTGTTAGAATTTAAGATATAGTTTTTTATTAGTCTATTACTCGCTGTCAGTCGATAACACTTGCTTATCGCCTTACTTCTAGAGAGATGTAGTTTAATAAAAAACGCATGATATCGTCTTTTAAAGTCTCACCTTGACAGCGCTGCTGTCATTTGGGATTATTGATTTGTTGTATTCATAAAAATTTACATATAAAAACGACAGACTTTTATATTTGAGGTAATCAACGGATAAACAAAATTTGTTTAATTCGGGTTATCAAAATTAAAATAGCAATGGTTGGGAACTATGTCCAAAGTAAGTAAGAAAA
>OJGO01000483.1_pt1 | contig 13682 bp, 9 predicted proteins | sample 1594871 | NCBI WGS metagenome assembly OJGO01 (sample SAMN05416798, study PRJEB24817) | seawater metagenome | isolation source: Sea water | place: Canada:Atlantic | collected 2013-07 | reverse complement strand
TCACCATCGTTATCCAATGATGCATCATCAATAAGTGGGTTTAACCGATATAATATTTCCCAACCATCAGGCATTTGGTCGCTATCAGTGTCGTTTGAAAGAGGGTTAGTACGATATATGTTGACCTCAATGCCATCATTGAGTCCATCAGCATCTGAGTCGGCATTTAACGGATCAGTTAATGCGGTCATAACTTCTAAATAGTCAGATAAAGTATCAAAGTCGCTATCTACTAAGATAGGACTAGTTTGATATGTTTGAACTTCTTCACCATCGTTTAATCCATCTAAATCAGTATCCATAACAAGTGGGTTGGAACCACTATGGTATTCACTTAAATTGTTTAAGGTGTCTCCATCACTATCAAGTACACTATCAGTGTTGTTATTTTTATTAAGACCATAAAGGTCCTCCCAAAAATCGGGCAACTCATCAGCGTCACTATCAAGTAACCAATCAATAGCTAATGATTTAAATCCAGCGGATAACGGATGTTCGATACTTGCTTCTCCAGAAGCTTTATCGATAATGAACCCCCCCCCATCTTCATCAACACCAAAAATTTCACCATCATAATTTGTAGTTAAACCCGACTGCTTATCTAGCGTAACGTTTATTAGAGAGCCAACCAAAGTGGTTCGAGCAAGGTTTCGATCTAAACGGTAAAGATTACCCGTATTATTCGAACTTAAAGCCCATAAAGTAATGCCGTCCCAGGTAATAGCATCAATATTTTCACCTTGAAATGCACCGATTAACTCAGCAACACCGGTTGCAACATCGACTTTATACAAGCGCTGTTCGCTAGAGTGAACTAAATAGAGAATATTATTATTATCAAAAGCTAAACCAACATGTGAAACATTAATACCAAGCTCACCTATTAGCGTGACTGATGCAGTGGTTGTATTGATGCTGTAAAGAGAGTCAGTAGTTGAGTCAACAGCGTATAAAGTGTGATTCTCACCAAAAGTTAAACCTGCAACTTGTGTTAGTGCAGTATTACCTATTAAGGTTTCTATTCCTGCTAGTAAGTCAATTAAATACAAGTCTCCTGCTTCATTAACCGAATAAGCTTCAACAGTATCTGGAAACGATAATGCATCGGTTGGGTCAGTTTGATATTGAAACTCTTTAAAGTTGCTCCATGTATCACCGTCCGGATCTGCCTGACTATCATCTAGCAATGCATTTAGACTGTAAGTTACTTCCCAGCCATCGCTCATTCCATCGTTATCAGTATCTGATGATAAAGGGTTGGTATTATAAATATTAACTTCATCCCCATCACTAATATCGTCAGCATCTGTATCAGCGATTAATGGGTTAGTTGTTAAGGTAAATTCTTCTAGTGTGGTTAAGCCGTCGTTATCAGCATCAAGGGCAGCGACGCCATCATTTACTAATACATTAAGACTATATAAAACCTCAAAACCATCATGTAAACCGTCGCCATCAGTATCATTATTATTTACATCAGAGCCGTGAATATTTATTTCTTCGCCATCTAACAGCCCATCGTTATCAGTATCAGAAGAAAGAGGATTAGATAAATGAGTATTGATCTCTGTACTATCAGAGAGTGAATCAGAATCACTATCTTCTAAAATAGGGGAGGTTAGGTGAATGAGTACTTCATCACCATCTGATAAACCATCGTTATCAGTATCTGTTATTAAGGGATTTGTTTGTGCTTCAAATTCCGCTAGATTTGATAAATTATCACTATCATTGTCAAGCGCTGCATCGGTTGGGTCATTTTTATCTAAACCATACAAATCTTCCCAAGCATCTTGCATACCGTCGCCATCACTATCTGGAAATGGATTTTCAATTGATATATGTAAAGTGTAGGTAGCATCATTTGGAATAATTGAATCCGTATATCTAGATACTTTAATGTAATAAGTACCAACTTCAGAAAAAGTATAAGTTAAAAAAGAATCTAAACTACTTGTACTGCCTGACTCTCCATAAGATAAACTTGCATCATCATTTGAAGAAAGCAAGTTTTCTTGGTCATCATATAACCTTAAGTAGGAATCAAAAGCACCGCTAACTCCACTGCCGTCGTCTATATCAAAAATAGCTTGAGAAGGAGCGGTTACAATTGAAAACTCAAAGTAATCATAACTTTCATCACCTGAGCCAATAATGGAGACATGTGGCATAACCTGTGATGTATTAGTTGTTTGATCGCCGATATCATCTGAATAATTTAAATTAAATCCTGCATCAATATTTTGAGCTTCAGCAATAGAGTTATTAGATTCTGTATCAATAATATCCTTAATTAAAGGGTTCGTACCTTGCTGATATTCAATGATATTAGAGCGACCGTCACTATCGGCATCAAGAGCGCTATCATCAGTTAAAGGATCTAAATTATAAAGAACTTCCCAACCATCAGGCATACCGTCACTTTCAGTGTCACTCAGATTAGGATTTGTAAGGTAAGTATTCAGTTCAAGGTTATCGGCTAGATCATCATCATCGCTGTCAATTTTAGCTGGGTTTGTAAAGTGAACATTAACCTCATCGCCATCGGTTAAGGTATCAGTGTCGCTATCAATATTATTTGGTAAGGTATTTAGTTGAAATTCTATTAAGTTTGATAAAGTATCATTATCTAAATCACTATTAGCATCTGAAGCATCAGTGGGATCTAAACCAAAGTTTAGCTCCCAATAATCCGACATGCCATCTCCATCTTCATCACGAGCAGGTAAGTCATCACAGGTAACCCCTACTTGCTCAAATGAGTCAATGACATCTGTAACGCTATAACCTAAATCATCTGCAGCATGAATTACGCCACAAGCGCCTTCAATAAAAGTAGTATTTGGAGTCCAATAAAAGCGGTTAGCGTCATACATTACGTCAAACGCTAATTTTGTATTCCAATTGTCTTTATTAGCTAAGAGAAAAAATGCTCGATTAAAAACACCGCTACTATGGTGCACATCAATGCCGTTGTAATAATTATCTGCATGACCTATTGAGTTACCATCTCGCGTAGGATCTTCCATATACCTTAACGATCCTTCACCCTTGAAAATGTCAGCGCCAGTTAACCAATCATTACTGCCTCTAACATAATATTCAGCCGCTTCACCGGCCATATCGGAAAATGCTTCGTTAATTCCACCAGATTGGGCACTATAAATTAGTCCAGAGTTTTGTTCTGTTACACCATGAGCTACTTCGTGGGCTGTTACGTCTAATGAAACCAGGGGATAAAATCTTGAACCACCATCACCGAAGGTCATGCTAGAGCCATCCCAGAAAGCATTTTCGTAGCTAGTACCGTAATGAACTCTAAGTACTAATTGTGAGGTAAGAGGAGAGGTGCTATACCAGTCATTAAACATACTAAAAATGGCGTTACCAAAAAAATGAGCATCATTTAAAGGGGAATAAGCTCCATTAATTTCTTTGTGAGTATTACGACTGCAATCAAAAGTGAATACGTTACTACCCGACGTGCCATGATTCAAATTAACTGTTTTTACATTGGAGTTCTCCATTGCACAGTTATCACTCGTTTCTGTTACATCCAAGAAACCAAAATCAGTACCATATTCATATTGGCCTACTTTGGTATTGCCTCCCGGACCAGTAGCATCCGAAAAATTTAAGCTATCCCAGTGTTTAAGTGTATGACCTGATTTTGCATCTATAATATAAATAGGTTTTGCGACATCTCCCGCGTCATTTTGAATAAAGAAATTTACTAAATAAGCAATGCGAGCATAATTGTTATCATCAATATAAATAACTTTCTGAATATTTTCTTGAGTGAATACTGAAGATTTTTTAAATTGTGTAGATTTATCAGTATGTAATGATTTTATTTTCTTTAATATTTCAGTATCAACAAGAAGCGCTTTGTTAATTGAACGTCTTATATCACCATCAATTTTAGCAACAATTTTTCCATGTAACTTATTAACCGTATTAGAGTTTTTTAATTGGGCGTTTACTTGATAACCCCAAACAGGTATGTCTTGATAATATTGTTGATAACGAATATTTTGATGCTTAGCGCCATTAAGCAAAGATCTTTTTACTTTAAATGAGTTGTTTTTATCTAACCCAATGATACTTACTAACCCTTGTGCAACTACATCTTCCATATTGGTGATTTTTGATGCTTTCGATGATTTAGTCAGGTTATTAATCGTATTCATCTGCTGATTAATTAAAGGGACATGATTGCGAGATATTTTTCGTTTTTCAACGGCTAGAGCATTGAAATTGAGCAACACGAGACAGGCAACAAAAAGGCGAAAGAAAGACGGCATAACAATCCTTGTTAATTATAAGCAAGTAGAAATATAAAATATAGCGTCATCTTATAGCAAATGTTGGAGTATTTAAATGATAAACCCATAGAATTTATTCAAGCCGTATAGAGGATTCGGCAACATATTATTCTAGGTTTACATTCATCTTTTTTGATTTTTTATTGGATTAAAAGCTCATATTGGTGAGGGGTTATTTTCTTCAGCGTTAAACTATGAAGCAGTTAATTTTGCTTTTAGATGAATGAACAGCGAAGAAAGATAACTGACGTCACTTATCGAACTTGTCAATTTAAGCTTTTTTAGGAAGGGTTTTTGGTAGAATGCCTGACGGCTTTTTTATAACAACTGGAGTAATTGAGGTGACTGTACGTATTGGATAAGAGCAACCAGCGTTATTCACTTTCACATTGTCGCTAATGGACTCACGTGTTAATGAAGTCATTTTTTTCATTGTATTCTTATATTCAATATAACTCACGAAGAGGTTGATATAACGTGAAATAAACAAAGGGGAAATCCTTATTTCCCCTCGTTACCAATATGGATTTTAGCTTTTTATCATCATTTTTTTAACCGTAGCTTCAATTTTTGCAATAACTCTACGATTTAACTCATGATCGGCAGCTGTATTGCCCTTAGAAATTAGTTGTGTTTCACCAAAACCTTTGGCAGATAAACGGCTTTCCTCTATATCAAATTTAATAATTAATAGACTCTTAACCGCATCAGCACGTTTTTGTGAAAGTGCTAAGTTATATTTAGCGCTACCTGCCGCTGAACTATGCCCTTCAATAACAACACTTGTGTTTTTATATTCCTTCATAAAATCAGCTAAACGTTGAATATCATTCATTGTTTCTGCTTTTATCTGTGAACTATTGTTTTCGAACGCCACGTTCAAGTCAACGTCTACAGCTGTATCTAAAAAGAGTGGACAACCACTTGAATCAACTTTTACGTTTGCTGGCGTATTTTTACAGTTATCTTGCTTATCATTAATGCCATCATTATCAGTATCAGCAATAATTACTGCTGCAACTACTGGTATTGCAGCAACTTCCTGATATACCGCTTTCTTAACAACAGGAGATTTTTTCACGTCACCAAAAGCGTATTTCACACCGATTTTAAAGCCTTGGTCTGTAAAACCATAGTCGACATCACGATAAACAACCGCTTCGCTGTATAAAGAGAAACGATCATTAATATCGACGTTATAACCAAGGCCTATATTAACCGCGTTGTAGCTTTTCACGTTATTAAAACGTTTTACACCCGCGAAAGCATAAATGCCGGTATCTTCAACCTTATAAATAGCATCAAGGCCAAAACGTGTACCATAATCTGTATCGTTACCATTGTTAATGTCGTAACGAGTTCTTGCCAACTCTATACGAGCATTCCACTGTTCATTGATGATTTTTTGCAAATCAATACCTAAACCTTTACCGGCCTCAATTTGTTTCCAATCGATCTTGTTTTCTTTACCAGTGGCTGACTTAATGTAATCGCCAAACACACCTACTTCCCATGTTTTATCAATGCCTTCCGCAGCTAATGGAGAACTAATTAATGCAGCTAACAGGGTAATGTTGAACGTTTTCATGGATAAATCCTTATTGAGTTTAATGTGATTTTATGTGGTTTCTGTCCCTATAACGGAAGAGGAGCACAAAAGTCACAATTAATTAATGTTTTTTACAATTACTGTTTAAAGAATAAAAAAGTAAGGGGAATAGCGTAGAATGCACTCGATTGAAAACAGCTTAAAGTTCATATAAAAAATAAGAATGAAATTTATACAAATTTTATGTGACTTTTTAACCACTCAGTCGTTAAAGAGTTAAGCGATAAAAATTATTGCTAGGGGATGAAATGAAAGATATAGAAAAAAATATAGCAGCAGAGCTTAAAAATGATCCTGAATTAACTTTTAGTACTTCAGACGACGACTTATTTAAACGTGCAACGACAACGGCCAATAATCAGCGAGGTACTAAAGACTTGTTGGCACTGGGCCTGGCTTCACTTTGGATTGTTTTTATTAGTATATTTATGAAAATTCTAAAGCCAATGTTTAAGCAAATGGCAGCTAAACCACAGAAAATAAGCACTAGTGCGGTCATAAATACTGCCACTAATATAATCAACAATAAGGGCAAATAATGGATACTGAAAACATCACAGAAAAAGCTTACTCTGGCGTTATGGCTATTTGGCATAAAATGATAACGTTTTTACCAGACTTAATTGTCGCGACAATATTTTTGTTGGTAGGCTGGTTAGTTGCCTCAATGGTGAAAAGGTTTTTAAACAAATTTTTAATTAAAATTGGCTTTAATACTTTTTTAGAAAAACTTGGTTTAGACACTCTATTTAAAAAAATGGAAGTGAGCGTTACCGGTAGCCAAGTGGTTGCCAGTATTGTTTCAACATTTTTCCTCTTAATATTTTTATTAGCGGCATTAGATATTGTTGGCTTAACAGTGCTATCAGGATTAATTGATACCTTAGTACTGTTCTTACCTAAATTACTTGCTTCACTCGCTGTACTTTTGTCTGGCTTCTTTGTTGCTCAAATTGTTTTCAATGGCGTAAAAATAGCTGCAAAAAATACTGGTATTGATTATGGTCGCTCTGTTGCTGAAGTCTGTCGCGGTATTATTATCGTTATCACTGTTTCATTATCAATAACGCAACTTGATATTGATGTGTCTCTACTGAATAACATTATGACTGTAATTATTGCTAGTGTCGGCTTAGCTGCAGCAATTTCCTTAGGCATTGGGACCAAGTCAATGGCACAAGAAATTGTTGCAGGTGTTTATTTACGAGAAATGTATCAGGTCGGTGATAACATCGAAGTAAAAGATATCAAAGGCACTTTAGCCTCCATTGGTAGCGTGGCGAGTAAAGTAATGGGTGAAGGTGAGTCGATGACTACTGTACCTAATACATTTTTATTAGCCAACAAAGTTACCAAGCAATAACGCGATTTATTTAACGTTTGACTACGCTTAATGAACGGCAACTTGTCACTTTAGTACAAGTAAACCTGCCTTATGATACGCGTCTTTTTCAGCAGTTAATTACACCATACCTTCCTATTTTGAAGGGGTATTGTGCAAAATTACTCAATAATCAATCTGATGCTGAAGATGTTGTACAGGAAACCATTATCAAGATACTCACTCACTTGAAGGATTTTAAGTGGGCGGTGTCTTTTAAGGCGTGGCTATTCAAAATTGCTCATAATGAATGTATTAACAAAATAAGAGACCGTCGTTGGGATACCTTAGAACAAAATGATGAATATTTAGAAAATATAATTGCTCCTGAACATAATCATCAAGATTTAGCTACAGCGTTGTCCGCGTTAATGGTCAATTTATCATTTGTTGATCGCAATATTATGCTACTTCGCTATCGTACCGAATTAGAATTTCAAGAAATAGCTGACATCTGTGACTTAAAACTTTCCGCGGTTAAAATGCGCCATAAGAGAGTGATAGAGTTCTTGAAAGGGCAATTAAAAAACTAAATCACAGTGCTTTTTCTGTTTGGCCCGCTTCATTAAGTAAAAAGACAAAAATAGATGATAGGTAAAAATTTTGGCCTCTGCTTAACTATGTACTATTAAAGACGTTTCTTATGTCAGATATGTTTACATATTTTATTTTAAATTAACGCTTTTTTAATTAACCTTATGAAATTATTGGGTTAAATTTTTATGGCTTAATTTTTGCTTTCTAAACAATACATTTACATGAAATGTACTATTTGTTTTATTTGAATCTTGCTAATAAAAAATAAGGGAAAAAATGAATTTAAAAAAGAGTCTATCAATTTTAGTCATAGCACTATTTACTTTAACCTCGACGGCAAATGCAGGCTTGATTCAGGGGAGTTTAAATGTTGACAATTCCCATACTGTTTATATAAGTACTGATGATAGTGTTCAAGGTGTAAACGTATCTTCATTAAGTAACTGGACGGTGACCGATACATTTTCAAGTGCATTAACTGCAGGTACAGATTATTTTTTACATGTGAAAGCTAGTAATATTACTGGTCCAGCAGGTTTTTTGGGGTCATTCAATTTAGATAGTAGTGAACATCTTTTTGCTAATGGCCTTGATAATGTTGTAACAAATACAACTGACTGGGCTGTGAGTAGCTCTGGCTGGGGGGCATATGGCGCAGCAACTTCTTACGGCACAAATGGCGTTGCACCATGGGGAATGCAATTAGGTGTTGACAGCTCTGCTGAATGGATTTGGACTGCTGGTGTTGCCAACTTTGATGAGCGCTATTTCACTATTGCGATTAACGCAGTTGACGTGCCTGAACCTTCTACTTTAGCTATTTTGGGACTGTCTTTATTTATTTTTGGTGCTAGACGCTTTAGTAAATAATTAAGAAAAACCAACATTACTATTACACATTAAACACTGATTAATAAATAAAAGGGTATTAAGCTAGTTTGGTCTTAATGCCCGTTTTTATGTTGAATACTTCGTTTCACTGATTTTTTGCCACTGCAAGCTTATTAAGTGTACTTTTTACTCGCTCTTTTTTAGTTTCAGCTTGCTCTAAAGCATGAGCTAACTTTTGTCTAATCTCGGTTAACCGAATAGGAGAAATATTGCTTTTTGCAATATGAGCCATTTTTCCAATAGCTACATCATTACGTTTGACACCAGTACTAAACTTTACTGGCGAGATTGATGATTTTTGTAATTTTCGTTCGGTAATGAACTCTAAACAATTACTAAAATTATCTCTTACAATAATTGCTTCAGTCAAGCATAATTCATTAATCGTCATTATCAGGTACTCTTTTTCGAGTAAAATTTGCTCGTAACTCAGTTTTTGAATTCCCTTATAAATAGCTTTATCAATCGATTTATTTTCCCTTGGTAATAAAGCGCCATGGACTCGCCGGTTTTCTAATAACTCAGTGACACTTTGCTCTAATAGTCTGATGGTTAGTTTGAAGTTGAGACATACTGCTTCAAGTTCTTGAGTCGAAAAGTTGCTGAGTAATGTTAATAATTTCGCTTGGCTTGATAATAAATTAAATATTGTAGTTCTCCTTAAATGACATTTATTCCATCATAGTAATGTTCGCACATAGCTAACTCTATTAAAGTAACCAAACTTCTACACGACGATTACGCTTTCGACCATCTTCGGTATTATTATTTGCTATCGGTAATGCTTCTCCTAAAGCTTCAACAGCAAATACGGGGAGTCCGCGTGAAGTTAAGGCAAGCTCAACTGATTTTGCTCGTTTATAAGATAAGCTGTTATTCTTTATTTGTGCCCCTACACTGTCAGAAAAACCCATTAAGACAATTCTACGATTTGGGTGTTCCTCCATAAATTCGACGAGTCGTATTAAATCGCGTTTACCTTTGTTATCAAGCTCTTTAGTTGCATAAGCAAACCTAAAGTTAAGTGAAAGGCGTTTAGCTTCACGAGCATATTGCTGATACTTTTTAGGCGCTTGAGATAAAGGGTAAACCTGTTCTAATTTTATATTCTGTGAAATGAGGCCAGCATTTGCAACGACCTGCTGGCCTTGCGTTGATAGTGCGTACTGGGCAAAGTCTTTTACCAAGTTAGATGCAGCGGTTGGAGTATAAAAATATAAACGCCTAGAAAGGGCGTAATCTTCCGTCCCTATGGTAAAGCGAGTGGGGTATATAGCACCTGTCTCTTTGCTTTCAGATATTGCTATTGCTTTATTATGTAGTACATAGTTCAGGCCAATGAAACCTATGGCTGCTTCGTTCTGTGAGACGAGTGTTGATAACTCTGAGCTAGATTCAAGTCGTTTAGCCTGTAAAGATAAGGTCTTGTTATACTTTTTTAACACCAAATTTTTAAACGTGTCCCACGTACCTGAAAATTGATCTCGTGCAAAGAGTTTAATAGGTAATACAGCTCCACCAATTTGTGACCAGTTATTTATTTCACCCGAAAAAATTTTAGCAAGTGTTTCACTGGAAAGTCGCTTAACTGAGTTATTTTGATTAACAATAATGGCTAATCCATCTAAGCCGATAATATGCTCATTGCCAAGTTTATTTAAGTGGCCTGCAGTATTGGTTAGTTGCTCAACTTCATTCTTTTTTATTCTACGTGATGACATACCAATATCGGCTATTTCAGCGTTTAATGCAGAAAAGGCGGTACTCGAACCATGGGCTTTCAATTCGATGGCATATTGCTTCTCGCCAACACTGTAATGTAAAACCTGCTCCAGAGGTGAATGGCGAGTCCAAGTGTAGTTATCAATATTTTGTTTTTTCAAAAAACCTTCAAGTAATAATGGTGCTAGTTTTTCCCCAATAGTATTTGAGCCATGTAAACGAAATACGGTTTCACTGATAGGTTTCAATGATGTGGAAGGTATTGCTATTGAATTAGGCGACTTTATGATATTGCTAGCGGTTAATTTTATCGGTCCATCACTAGAGTTAGACTCACTAATTGTTTTAGTGACGTGTACTTTTGGCTTGTTAGATAAGTTATCTGATTGTAATGAGTTCAGATACCATAAAGAGCTAATAGCTGATAACAATAAGGTTAAGCTAAGTAGTAATCGTAAAGAACGTTTTTGTACCTTAATGATATCGTTTTTATCACTGCTTTTTTCTATGGCGTTAAGCCATGAAGTGATGTGGTTAATATCTGGCTGGGCAAGTTGTGTTAATTCACTGATAACTAACTGACGATAATCTATTTCTTGAAGCATTTTCTCTATTGATATTTCTATATCAAATTCACTTTGTGCAAGGCAGACCAAGCGACTAAGCTTTGTCATCAGTGCTTGGTTATCTGCTTGCCATGAGCCTGAGAAAGTCGTCGACATTAAGGCTTATCTCTAAGAGTAAATATTATCAGCAAGCTTAATCTCTAAAGGTTACACTTTAATGACTATTATGAGCTTTTTTAGCGGGCGTTATAGTTGTAAAGTTGGGTGAACCTAGAGATCAAATAAGTTCATTTCAATTACATTCTATCGCAGAATTTAATTGGATGTATTTATATACTTAATTATGGAATTAAGTCAGTATTGATATGTGCATACATATTTCTAGGATTGAATAATGAAGAAAAATATTAGTTTTGCTGTAGCTCTATTTAGTTGTTTATTTGTTAGTGCTTGTGTGACTGTTCCCCAAGAGAAACCGGTCAATAAAAATCAGTTGGCGATATCTAGTGTTCGCGATATTCCAATCTCTTATGCACAAGGTAGTCAGTTCTCTTTAGCACCTAAATATGTAAAAGAAACATCATTAAAACCGGAGCAAACTCAAGCAGCATATAAGTTTTATGCGAATGCTATTGTTGCTGACTTAAAGAAGCATGGTTACAAAAATACTGACGACGCCAGTAACTCTGTTTTTCATGTGGGCTTTGGTATCGCTTTAGCCAGCGACTTATCAGATGAAACTATTAATGACAAGTTTGGTATCACACCGGGTTTACCAGACAATGATGAATTTAGAAAAGGGAGTTTTTTAATTTATATTGAAGATGCTCTAACAGGAGACAAAGTATGGCGTGGTGCTGTACAAGGTTTTGCTCATGAAGATATAAGTGACGCGGAAAGGGAACAACGTACGGCAGCAATTGTTAGCCGCGTAATGAAACAGTTCTACGCTACAAATTAGCACACGTTAGTATCAAATTGATACTACACTAGCCGGTGTTTTCTGTTTTACTTAAGTTGATAATTAATTTGAGGAACAAGATATGAAACAATCTATATTATTGGTTACCCTATTAACAGCTAGTTTTTTATTAGTACCAAATGCCTTTGCGGCAACAAGTGAAGTAACTTGGACTGATTATAAAAGTTACCGTGATATTGATGAAGGTAATGACGGGCGAACAAATTTTAGAGAGCGAACTTTTAAAGAACTTGAAGAACACTTTGCTAAACTTGCAGCGATGTTACCAGAAGGACAAACCTTGAAAATTGATGTTACTGATGTCGATTTAGCAGGTGATACACATCACGGTGGCGTCAATCGTACGCGTATTGTTAAAGAAATCTACTCGCCTCGGATGAACTTTTCATATCAAGTTATAGATGCTGATGGCACAGTGATTAAGTCCGATGAGGTGGTAGTAAAAGATATGAATTTCATGTCAGGCAGTAACTTAAAGTATCGCAATAAAACGTTAGGTTATGAGAAAAAAATGCTGGATGACTGGTTTGGTAAAACCTTTAAAGAAATGATTGTTACTAAGTAACGCTTTATTCAATAAATCCTATAAAAGTCACTTCTGTGGCTTTTTTATTGCTTAAAATTTTATTTTACTTAAGTCATGCCAAATGGGTGAAGCATATTCTCCTGAATAACCATTCTCTTCATTCTAAGTCTTGCCTCTAAGCCTTTTTATTTTCGCTAAGTAATCATTAAATTAGTCTGATTGGTATATTTAAGTTATTATCTTTGCTAAGTTATTTTACATTATCGCAAGGATAAGGCGCAATGAAGCTCGTCCAAAACTCAACTTTTTTTATCCGTTCTGCCACTACTTTTATCTTTCTCATCGTTCTACTTTTTAATAGCCAAAGTGCATTGAGTGCCCAATCTTCTAACAATGGTGAAGATGTTTCTATTAAAAAGATGCTCGAAAGTAAAGAGAAGTCTGAGCAAGATCTAGAACAACCGGATAACGCTGATAATTACAATGTGCCTAAGGATGACTTTGAACGAGGACAACCTCGTAGTGCAATCGCAGGCTATTTAGCTGCTTTGCGTTCTGGTGATTTAACATTAGCCACTAATTACCTCGATTACCGTAATCTGTCTGACAAAACGCTTAGTACTGGCAAAGAAGAATTGGCAAGACAATTAGGTGTAGTATTGAATCGTACTCTTTGGGTTGATCTTAATAGTATTAGCTCACTAAAAGAAGGGCGTAAAAATGATAATTTACCTTCGTATAGAGAGTTAATCGGAAAGGTTGATTACCAAGGTAATAATGTCGATATTCTATTACAGCGTGTTCCTCGAGTGAAAGATAAGATTAAAATATGGAAAATATCTAATGCTACCGTTGAGAAAATACCCCGCTTATTTAAACGCTATTCATACTCGCCTTTAGGAGAGTTTCTCGCTAAGAAATTACCCGCAGTAGACTTATTTGGAGTCATGCTTTGGCAATGGTTATATTTCCTATTGATGCTGGTATTGTATTATTTTATTGCAAAAATACTCACTTGGGTGGTCGCTTTTGGCATAAAACGAATTTATACAAAAGTATCAAATGAAGTTTTAAGATTCATAAAAGAACCTTTTGCGTTATTAATCGCGGTAATTTTTGCACGTAATTTTCATGATGAAGCTA
>OJGO01000479.1_pt1 | contig 13724 bp, 6 predicted proteins | sample 1594871 | NCBI WGS metagenome assembly OJGO01 (sample SAMN05416798, study PRJEB24817) | seawater metagenome | isolation source: Sea water | place: Canada:Atlantic | collected 2013-07 | reverse complement strand
ATAACGCGTATGTCATACCTAAAAAGAATTGACGACCAAAGTACTGAATGGTGCCCGTTTGGCTTTGTACGCCAAAGTAACTTTTAGTCGGTTCATCGGTTACGTTGTTCACCTGAAAAACCACACCTAAGTTGTCATTAAATTGATATGAAGCTTGATAATCGATAACCAATTCGTCATCGTAGTTAACTGTTTGTGCTTCAACCGCTACTTGCTCTGATACAAACTCATCTCGATAACGCGCGCTAATGCGGGTTTCAAAACCTTCATAACCCCAGAAAAGTGTGGTTTGTAAAACATTTTCAGATAAGCCGGGCAATGTAATAGGTAAGTCTTGCTGCCCTAATTGTGAAATTTGCTGAATTTCACTTTTGGTATGTGAGTAACTTGTACTCAGTCCTAAACCAGACCAAAAATCAGGTAAGAATGAAAAGACTTGGGTATAACTCACTTCAAGGCCTTTTATATAACCGCCTTTATCATCATTAAACGCCGTTTCAAAATTACCGTTACGAATTTCTAATGGCACGCCACTTAACGGATCGATAAATTTATCAGGCACAATCAAGCCATTCCCAGCAAAGTCATATTCACTGATTGTTTGCGTAACAATACCGGCCGACTCTATATCTTTATAAAAAAGCGCAAAAACAAAACTACCATCCGATTCTGAAAAATATCGTTCATAGGAAATATCATACTGATTGGCATAAAACGGTTTTAAATGCGGGCTGTTTTTCGCGTTACCACTGATTTCAGCATAAGTACCACTGTCAGTTGTTACCTTATTAATGCTCACACTGCTGTTAGAAGCAAGTCGGTCAATATTAGGACGACTCATGACTTTAGCCGCAGCAAAACGTATTTGGTCGTTTGGCGTAATATGAAAATTTAAATTCATTTGAGGCAGGTAATCGGTGTAAGTATTTTCGATAATACCCGGTGCATATTTTTGATTGATTAGGCCAGCATCATCCGTAATAAATTGCGCACCTAAATCGGCATTTGCTTGAACGATAACATCGCCATTTTCATCAACAGCGTCTTGTCCGTAAGCATCTTTTACCGTTGTTTCACCGACATCTTGTAATGAAGTAGACGCTTGTTTAGTTCTAACAACACGAACACCAAAGTTACCAGTTACCGGAATATCACCAATTTCTACATCAATATTTGCCATGATATAGGCCGCAAAGATATCTTCAAAAACTTGACCACTTTCTTTCACTGTCCAAGCTGAATCTTTACCTAATGGATCGCCATTAATGACACCGCTCGCAGAGCCGCCCCATGTTTGCACCGGTTGAGGTATGCTTTGAGGGAACCAAGCATTTAATACTTTGTCTTGATCAAGTGCTAAGTAACTTGGAAAAGAAGAAAAATCGCCTTTCCAGTCAACCACAGTAGCCATGTCTTCAGTGATATTTAACGGTTTTTCTTTCGAATTAAAACCACTATCACTACCAAATTCATATACTGAACGATCGCTGCTGTATTCTCTTTCTGAATAACGTGCACCAAATTCCACAGACGAAATATAATCTGAATCAAGGGAGTACTGAAAATCAACACGAGCAGCAATAACCTCATCAGAATTCACATAAGGATAAATACCGTATTTAGTTACCATAACGCGATTTAAATCAGTTAAGGCATCCGCTTGATTTAAACTGACATCAGGTAAATCTAAGCCGTTCAATAAGTAATTAATTGAAACATTATTATCAAATTCAGGTTGCGCAGCATTAGCGTCATCAGCAACTAATGACCAAATCAAACCATTTCTAAAATCACTGGTGGCTGACGAATATGATAAATCTACCGCCATATTAAAATTATCAGTGATTTGCCAGTCGGCATTTATGCCAAAGCTTTGTACTTCATCAGAATCACTATTATCATCATTAACAATTTCAACACGGGTTGAACTGTTAGATGTTCGATTAAACGTTCCGCCTATGACTGAATTATCGACAATAGTCGCATTACCAATCGCCGCTTGGCTACCATCAAATTTTACTCGATAGCCACGGGCAAACTCTTCCGAGTCAAATTTCGAATAGAAACTATCAAATTTTAGACTAAAGTTATCAGCGGGCTGCCATTCAAGCGTAGCGACAAAACCATCTCGGGTTTCTTCACCGCCTTTGTGTTGCAACTCAAAACCTTCACCAACATATTCTTTAGCGAGATGAATCCCCTCTTCTTTGGTGGGTCCATTGGTATCATCAGCTAAGCCGTCTACATCTCTTAATTTACTGTAGTTAAGGCCAACAAATTGCGTGGTGGCGCTCGGCTGAAATAAACGTGCATAACCAAGAGCAACACCAAAAGTGTCATCAGCAAATTTACCTTGGTATGAAACACTAAAACGATGACCCGTTGAGGTGGCATCAGGTACGTCACTCGCCAAATCGTTATACATACCACGAGCATTTACATTAAAAGAATGCTTGTCTTCATTTTTCAGAGGGCTGGCAGTTTTTAATTCAACCGTGCCGGCTACGCCACCTTCAATAAGTGATACTTTGGGTGATTTAAATACTGAGGCTTGTGATATAAGTTCTGAGGGATATTGGTCAAATTCAACACTACGCTGACCGCTGGTTGATACTTGCTCGCGACCATTTAATGTTGTCGATACAAAACCGCCTGACATACCACGAATATTAATCTCAGCGGCCTGTCCACCTGTTCTTACGGCAGAAATACCCGGTAAACGTGTTAACGCATCGGCCATTGAAACATCAGGCAGTGCACCTAAATCATCAGCAGTTATTTGCTCTGAAACAGTATCGGCAAAACGTTTCTGATTAATAGATTTAATAAGTGAACGTCTAAAGCCAGTCACTTCAATCACTTCGATTGCGTCAACTTCTTGTTCATCACTTGTTTTTGCGGCAACGTTTTCTGGTTCGGGTGTGGCTTTCACCGCTTCTTGAGCATAAAGCCCGCCAGAAGACACCATAAAACCACAGGAAAGTAAGGCTATAGAAAGCTTACTCGGTTTAAATGTACACATAATTTGTCCCTCATATTCATCCTTGAAATATTATTATTATCAGTTATCTAACTGACTTCGTTTTTATAATTTCAACTTAATATAAGGGGCGAACTTTTCTATAGATATGTTTTGCATACGTATTCAACAATGCATAAATAATAATAAAAATGCTTAAACTGAAGTTAAATACACAGAAGAAATATGGTCAATAATAAGCCAAAACCCCATTATCATTGATGTTTAGGATGTATTTATGACATTGAGAAATTAGAATAAAAATCAGACAAAGTGTAACAATTGATTACATTTGAATACGTATGCAAAAACAGCGCTATACAAGTTTCATTGAGCGTTTTCGAGAATAAATTGCAAAAATTAAATATCTAATAACAATTTTTTTTAACTATCATTAAGTACTGTAGCCAATATTGAGAATGACTAATGCTGTCCAACAAAGAAAAAGTTAGAAAGCTACTTAAAGGTATCGAAACAGGAGATCCAGACGCTGCTTTGGTGGTAAATGAAAATAAGTACATCCAGCATAATCCGCATACACGAGAAGGAAATATTGGATTAGCAGAGCTCTTTAAGCAAATAGCAAAAACTGGCCCACAAGTGAATATGATTAGGGTATTTGAAGATAAAGACTTTGTTTTTGCACACATGGAATATAACTTTTCCACCTTAAAAGTAGCGTTTGAAGTATTCCGTTTTGAGGATAGCTTTGCTGTTGAGCATTGGGATAACATGCAACCTATGCAACAAGCTAATGCCTCTGGTCGAAGCATGTTGGACGGCTCTGTCGATACAAAAGATCATCATCTCACAGAATTTAATCGAGAAAGAGTTTTATCATTTGTTACTGATATTTTATTAGCACGAAAACTAGCGCTGCTACCAGATTATGTTTGTCATGATAACTTTATCCAACACAGTCCATTATTTGCTGATGGCATTGCCGCTCTACGGTCAGCTTTGAGCAACCAATCTAAAAACGAATACAAAATCACATATACTAAAGTTCATCGTATATTGGCTGAAGGAAACTTTGTCTTGAGCATATGCGAGGGACGACTTGATGGTCAGCACAGTTCATTTTATGATTTATTTCGTTTAGCAAAAGGAAAGATTATTGAGCATTGGGATACGATTGAACCGATCCCCCCACGAAATGAGTGGAAAAATGAAAATGGTAAATTTTAAAACTTGTGTTCACCAAAGTTGTATAAGATCAGAGTGAAAACAGCCCACTATATTTTCCTTTTGAAGTTATTGTTATATTTATTTTCTTACTTGCATCAAAGCCAAGTAATCTGTTCTCCAGTCAGTCGGCAGCGATACTTTCGATCTCCAATAGATTTCTAGTATTTGAGACGTGCATAGTAGGTCTTTTGCGCAGCGACACGTGCTTGCCCCATGGTATGTATGCCTTGCTCATCCAACAAGTGAATCAGGTGCAAGAACACTTCCGCTGTTGCCATCGCGTCGCCCAAAGCCGTGTGTCGCCCGTGAATATTAATGTTAAAACGTTCGGCAATAGCATCCAGCCCATGCGATTCCTGATTCGGATGGACGACTGCAGAAAGTAGCAGAGTATCCAGTACAGGCTGATCGAATACCACCCCGGTATCCGTTTCCTTTACTTGCAGGCAGCGCATGTCGAATGCGGCATTGTGTGCCACCAGCACTGTGTCACCGACAAATGCATAAAAGGCTGGTAATACTTCTTCAATAACGGGCTGTCCTTCCACCATTTCTGGCAGAATGCCGTGAATCGGTATGGTTGCTGCGGGTATAGTACGCTTGGGATCGACTAGTTGTTCAAAATTTTCCTGCTGTAACAACTTGCCGTTGACAATACGTATGGCTCCAAGCTGAATAATTTCATCACCATTAGCTGGATCCAGCCCGGTCGTTTCTGTATCAAAGACGGTGTAGGAGAGTTCGGTAAGCTTACAATCTTCCAGTGAACGTGTTTGTTCCGAGGCCTGAAACAAGTCAAAATCATAAAACTCCGGGCGACTTCCTTCATTCATCGAAGCTGATGCATCCTGAAGCTCTTGAGGTTTAGCCAATGGCAAAAGGAAACGGAATAATGCCTGATTACCCTCCGCTTCTTGTTCAAACCAGAACGCACCATCATGGCGTTCAACGACATCTTGGATTGTTAATGAACTTTTTTCGCCGCCTAGCCGAATGGAATCTTTTTCACAATTTAACCTGATATCCTTTTCATTGTTTTTTGGCGTCCAACAAAGATCAAGCTGACCATGGTTTTCGATCATGCCCAGGCGAACTTGCACCATGTCTACGTCACATTCCTGATGTATAAGCTCGGCCAGATAGGTGATGGCTTCCAGTAATGTAAAGCTTTCCACTTTCAGCCAAACGGAAGTATCGACACTGGATTTGGCCGCAGTAAGTCCCTCCCGTGCATTAATACGGTTTATGACCGCCGCAACTAGGTCGGCTCCCTGCATATCTTCGAGTGACCAGTGAGACATGAAGCCATTTACGGTGGTTGATTTTAATTCATGGAGACGCTCTCCAAGCCCCTGCGTTTCTTCACGCAAAACCCCCAACAGACTCGCTTGCATGTTCGGTTGCAGATCGGGATATTCCAGGACATCAAGAGCTGCCTGCATGTTTGCTATTGCAGCACGACTGCGTTCAGTTAATATATTTAGCACATGATCCTGTTGTGACAGTGCTTCAAATTCATGAGTGATGTTTTCGGTTAAGAGAACAAAGCCCGTCATTTCAGTGGACTCCCGGTTTTCAACTTGCACAGCGCGCACAGGAGCCATTTGTACACGTAGCAATTGCCCAGACGGTGTGGTGGTTACAAACTGTGCAGATGGGGTTGTTACCTTACGTTGTAAACGCTGTTGAATATTATCCAGTGCATGGTTGAGTAACTTTTGATCGAACAAGCCATAAATTGAGCGACCAAGACCAATCAATTCAGCGCCAGCAGCAACCTTGGGGCTTTGTGATAATCGTTGGAACTGTCTTCGGGCTCGGTTGTTGTATAACAAAATACGTCCATCCAAATTACAAACCACGACACTTTTACTGAGTTCGGACATCAGTGCGGCTAGACGGTTTTTTTCCAGTTCGGTATTGTGGGCTGCTTCCTGCACAAGTGCATCCATCTCCTCACGTAATGTCTCTCGCTGCTGCACTAACTGGTTAATCAGATCGGTCAAGCTACGGTTTTCAATACTACCACTTGGGCGAAGCTGCCGTTTTACATCGGTACCAAGCAAAACTTGTGCATCTTCTGCAAGACGGGCAGGAGCGGTCATGAAGTAGGCCACTAGCCAACGCAGTGCGATACCAACCGCCCCCAGAGATATTGCCCACATTAAAATCAACAACTCAAGACTTGGCGCCAGCGTGGCAGCAACGGCATCACGACCTGTTTCTTCTAGTGTTGACCAGATTAATATGCCTGTAGCCAGCAGCCATAACAGGCAGATAATGCCAATGACGGCCACACCAATGGCAACCCTCCAGTCAAAACGTCTCATGCCTGGTCCAGCATATCGCGTACTTTTTGTGCCAGTTCCCGAGTGGAAAATGGCTTGATGACGTAACCATTAGCGCCTATTGCTAATCCCTTAGCAATATCGGTATCACGTCCTTTAGCTGTCAACATCAGGATAAGGATATCTTTAAGATCCGGGTTCGCGCGTACTTCTTGGCAAACATCAAAGCCAGTTTTTTTGGGCATCATGACATCTAGTAACACCAGATCGGGATGCTCTCTGGAAATGGCATCAATCGCTTCCTGACCATCATGTGCTACAAACACTGCGTAACCTTCCCGCTTCATCAGGAATTCCAGAGAAATCAGGATATTCTTCTCATCGTCCGCAATTAGGATAGTTTTACTCATTTTTGTAACTCCTATCATTATAATATATCGGCCAGACGGTTCTTTTACCTAGGTAAGAAAAAGCCAAAACAGGCGCCTTCGCCTATTTTTGACCGTAACCACATGCGCCCTCCAAAATGTTCCACAATTTGACGGCTAATCGGCAAGCCCAGGCCAGTACCTAGCTGGCGGTCTGTTTCACCTTCTACCTGCCGGAATTTTTCAAACACCAATTTCTGTTTTTCCGGTGCGATGCCTAGTCCGTTGTCAATCACTTCAACCGTGATGCCTTCGGTTGCATCTCGAATATGAACTTCAACCCTGCCTTTCTCCTCAGGCACAAACTTGACAGCGTTTGATAGCAGATTTAACAGCACCTGAGTCAAGCGATCAGCATCTGCTCGGATCAGTGACACATCCTTTTGAGCATGGACTTCCAATATTGCACCACGATCCTTATAGACGCCAGAGATGGAGTTGACTGACTGCGTGACCAGATCCAGTATATCTACATCACTGCTGTGCCACTCGGCATGTCCTGCTTCTATCTTTGCCATATCCAATACCTGATTTACCAGCCTGCTAAGGCGCTCCGATTCTGACACCACAATGGTGAGAAATTCCAAGCGCTGTTTCTCCTCCATGTTGGGGTCATCCAGCATTAACTCTGTCATTGCGCGAATGGAGGTCAGCGGAGTACGTAATTCGTGGGTCACGGATGACATAAAGTTGTCCTTCAATCTATCTAGGCTTTTAAGCTGTTCATTAGCTACTTGCAGTTCCTTGGTGGCCTGTTGCAACGATCGCGACTTTTCTTTCAGTGCTTCCGAATAAGCGCGTAACTGCGAGGCTTCGTCCAGAATGCGCATTACGTCATCCAGCTCTAGAGCTTCTTCTTCCACGACTGAAGCCACCATTATCCTTGCAGAGGCACTGCCAATGGCGCCGGTCAGATGGGTTTCTACAAAGTGAACTAGTGCAGCGTCTTCGGGAATTTTCCCTATCTCATCGGCACCCACTTTCTGAGCATAGTCGGTGAACAGTCGCTGCGCTTTTGTTTCACCCATAAAACGTCCGGTCAGGTGTAACAGATCAGTAACTTTTGCTTGGCCTTGCCAGAATACAGGATTGGATAATTGGGTACGCTGGAAAACATCTACAAACAATAAAGCTTGACTGGTTTCATGGGCTGTTGGCCGTTTCCAGAGTGATACCGCAACGTATGCAGCTATATTGGCAAAAAGGCTCCAAAACAGGGAGTGGGTCAAGTTATCAAGGCCAGTCAGACCCAGAAACTGTTCTGGTTTAAGCCATTCAATACCAAATAAGCCATGATGTAGAAAACCTTCAGAGATCCATCCAGATTTGGCGAGTGAAGGTAACATTAACGTGTAAGACCACATCAAAAAACCCAGTAATAGCCCGGTAAGTGCACCGTCTCGTGTACCGTTTTTCCAGTACATTCCACCCAACATAGCGGGGGAAAATTGTGCGACAGCAGCAAAGCTGATCAGACCGATGCTAACTAGAGCAAAGGCTTCTCCGGCTAAATGAAAATACAGGTAACCTAGCAGCATGATGCCGATGATGGCAATACGGCGAATAAGCAATAGTAATCGGGTCAAGTCGCCGCCAGAGCGTTCACCAAATCGTGTGGTGCGCAATAACACCGGCATAACCAGGTCATTACACACCATGGTTGATATAGCGATGACTTCAACAATCACCATGCCGGTCACAGCCGATAGCCCCCCAACAAAAACAAATAAAGCGAGCATATTCTGGCCGTGCGCCAGTGGCAGAGAAAGCACAAAGGTCTCTGCATTAACTGGAGCTGTACCAAAATAAATCAGTCCCCCCAATGCAATAGGTAAGACAAAAATATTGATCAGCAATAAGTAAAGTGGGAACACCCAGACGGCTCGTTTCAAGTGTTGCTCGTCGACATTTTCCACAACCATAATCTGAAATTGGCGTGGTAGAAAAATCACCGATAGCATAGCCAGCAATGTCAGAGCAAACCATTGGGTGTAGGCAAAAGACTGTCCCTGATCAAATGTCAGCAACGCCTTAAATTCTGCTATTGCTGATGCTTGGGAAAATATGTCTGACATGCCGTCAAAAATTCCATAAGTCACAAATATACCTACCGCAAGAAAAGCCACCAGCTTGACGACTGATTCAAGAGCAATGGCTGCCACCATACCTTCATGTCGCTCACTGCTGTCTAGATGCCTGGTACCGAATATGATGGTGAACCCCGCAAGTATCAGTGCCATATATAAAGTTCCATCAGTCCACCAGGCCAATGGTGGTGTGGCAACGCCACCCACAGGAGTGGTCATCACTTCGTAACCGCTGGAAATGGCTTTCAGCTGCAAGGCGATATAGGGAACAATGCCGACCACTGTAATTATTGTTACCAGCCCAGCCAGTGAGGGACTTTTGCCATAGCGACTAGCAATGAAATCGGCGATAGACGTAATACGGTAGGTTTTCGCAATGCGGATCATTTTTCGTACCACAAGCCAGGCCAGGATCATGGATAGCATAGGTCCGAGGTAAATGGGCAGAAACCATACTCCGGCGCTGGCAGCACGCCCCACGCTACCGAAGTAAGTCCATGCGGTGCAATACACGGCCATGGACAGGGCATATACCCATGGACTGGCAATGATGGATTGCCCAGTCTCTGCACGTTTGTCACCGAAATAGGCTACGGCAAACAGAATAAATAGATAGGTAAAGGATACGGTTATGACCAAAGATGGGGAAAGCATTAGGTTGTCTTCCGCTTTTCCATCACCCAAGCTAGGGCTGCAATTAATATTCCCCAGACCAGAAATATTCCAAATGGCAGCAGTGGCCATCCAAGTATATCTATAGCCTTATCCCATAGCGCAAGTAATGGGAAGTTCAAAAACGCAGTGCCTGTCAGCGATAGAGCAATCAAGCGTTGTGATGTCATGCCTTTTAACATAATCCCTCCATAGACATCCAATAATTAACAGTATCAGCAAAGGCCATATAGGAAATCTTGGCTCAATCAGCAACAAGGTAATATACCTGCAATACCGAAGATGACATGATCAGAATCAAAGTGATCGTTTGCTAAAAAGCCTTAGAGTATCATTCAACAACCGCTTTAGGTTCTTCAATCTTGCCCCATAAAAATGGACACACATTAAGAATATAACTACCAGCTTCAAAGTTCGACGGGCTTTTATACCTAGGGCAACGGTGAGGCCTATTTGTATTATAGAAGCATTATTTATAATCAAACATATCAATTTAAGCTACTCGTCTTGTTCTTTAATTGTTTCGACGAATTATCACTATTTTCAGTGAGCAAAAATAGCCTTAAAAATCGACTGTTTTTTGCCCGTAAAAATAGCCTTAAAAATCGACTGTTTTTTGCCCGTAAAAATAGAAAATAATTAAAATTTTTAATAAGGTACAACATAAATCCCAATTAACGATTCGAAAATTAAATACTTTAAGATGAATTAAAAGGTGATAATACTGTGGGTTTCATACGTATAAATGCTCATTGCAAGGAGCATTTATACACACAAAAGGCACTGTTATGGAAAAATATATAATCTTTTTTAGAAGAATTAATGTTGGGCGTTAAAACTTATTAATGATGAAATCGCTCGTGCCGCAGTTAGAGGAAACAGCATTTGAAGAGGTATCTTCTTATATTCAAAGTAGTAATGTTGTTTTAAAAAGCATTTACCCCTCAGACTTATTGCCGTCATCAGGAGATATTAAAAAATAGCAATAAAAATATTTTCTATTAGGGAGAAGCGGAATATTTGTGAATATCACAGCTAATTTCCGCTTCGCGCACTATAGAAACAGATCTCTTTTACTTTTATGCTTTAGTGCCTTAACGAGAAGAGTCAGGCACTAAGCGGTATTTCGCATAGGTAAATTTTGATGGCATATTTGGGTCACCGTGAGACAAAAACTGACCTTAATAAAAGTATATTTTAATTGGTTTCAATAATTATATCTGCTCGTCCATTTACTCGCGGATCAGTGCACTTACCGTGAATATAACGTCCGTTTGCTGAGAAAGGTCCTGATTGAGCTATATTATTAAAATCACCAACTATAAATTGATCAACCACACCTGTTGTTATGGATGCATCAGTAAGACCTTTCTTACCTCTTGAACGATTATTTTTGTTGTCTGACCACCACATTAAGTACAAATCGACGGGCTCATTCTCATCCACAAAAAATATATCATTATCGTTATAGTGCTTAGATAGCTCACCTGTCTCATCAGCTAAACATGCTTCAAAATCATCAATACATTGGATCACAGAGTCACGAGCCAGTAACCAGCCGTTTTGTGCAAAACCACTAGCATACCCTAGACGGGGATTATATGATTTTGGATTGAAAGTATTAGGTCGTTTAACTCTTATTCCATAACCATCAGGTAAATTCTCTGTTATTTCTTGAGGAAGTTTACCTGCATCTGACACTGGTATAAAAAGTAACTCCCCACTACGTGCATCCCTCATCCCCAATGGCCCTGCATATGCAAAAGTCACAAAGTTTTTCAGGTTCTCTTTACACGCTGGCACCTGACTAGCTCCTACAATGGGCTGTTCGGCAAATACGGGGTCATACTTATAAACTCCCCAATCAACGTCTTTTGACCCCGTCAAAGTACTAAAAAGCACTGAACTTTCCCTCGGACGAGGAGCACCAGGAAGCAATGCGCAATGGTATTCACCATCAGGATATGGCGAAGCACTAGGATCACCTGGTTGACCTAAATCTATACATTGACCAGGAAGATTGATTATTGAACCATCCATTGGATTCTTTATTTCACGTGGACACTGAAAAGGATTTTGACTTGAAGCAGAGCAAGGAATGTATCCTTCTTCCAACGCAAGGCCTAAAGTAGTCGGATCAGGTGATGGTACTCTTGATGTTTCAATAATATCAACAGGAAAATCGAAGCTCCAGTCATCCTGACTAGTAAATCCACAAAAGAAATTAGGTGGCGTGTTACCAAGACCAAGATAGATGTTGGCTGATCCCGCTTTTGGATCAGTTGGACCAACAGCAGTAATATCACATTTTCCTCTTACCGGCTCTGCAAAACCATTTTCAATGAAATGATTATCATTACGAACCCTTTCCCCCTCATAAGCGGGTAAGTGTGCGAGCAGGTTGCCGCTTAAAAAAGTAAAACTTATTATGATAGCAGTCAATATAGATTTTCTTACAGATAGACCATAATTACATTCAATCATTGGATCCCCCTCTACGATGTATCAAACAAATGTTAATTATAGTTATAGTTATAGTATAAAATATATTATTTTACCGAATCCCCTTATCTTGTAGGAGTTTTGCCTGACTATAAAAACATCCAACCTTTAAGAAACAGGCCAAAGCAAAAATCATCAAAACGGTTAAAGCATAAATTTCACTTAAAAATTTGAATATTAATCACTTTAAGATAAGTTAAAAGGTGAAAATACTGTAGGTTACATTCACATATCAGATTGGTCATACTAATGAGCATTCATCTACACTAAAGGTACGGTTATGGAAAAATATGTAATATTTTTTAGGGGGATAAATGTTGGCGGTAACAACTTATTACCGATGAAAGCCCTTGTTCCGCTGCTAGAAGAAGCGAAATTTAAGGAGGTCTCGTCTTATATTCAAAGTGGTAATGTCGTTTTAAAAAGCTCAACTAATCCAGCTGATATTATTGAAAAACTAGTATTAGACAATTTTGGCTTTTCGCCTGAACTCTTCATCTTGAATGAAGCTGAATTTTGTACCGCTTTGGCAAATAACCCCTATCAAACATTTAAAGGTAAGTTCGTGCACTTTTATTTTTGCCACAATGCCATAGTGATTAACCAAGATAAAATGACGAAATATCTCGCTGAAACAGAAAGCTATCTTGTAAAAGGCAAGGTATTTTATTTACATGCTCCTGATGGTATTGGCCGCTCTAAACTTGTCGCTCATATCGAAGCTTGTTTAGGCCAACCAGCGTCAGGTCGCAATTTAAATACCACCAATAAAGTCAGTGCTATGTTAAAAAAAATGTAAAAGGCCCTACTAAAAGTAGCACCTTTTAACTATATAGAAGTCTTACGTTTGATGTGAGATAAACTGAACTCTTATTACGAAAATATATTTTTCAAACTATCTGCCAGCTCAACAAAGCGCTCTTTCATACTTCGTTTAATTGTAATATCAACACTACTGAAAATAGAAAAACCTTCAATAATAATGGTCGGTGCCGATATTGCAGCATTACTAGTTGGAGCTGAATTATCAATATTACCAAAAATACAAAAAGCTTTAGAAGCTACATTAATATTCTCTGGCACATAAATGCTGTCACTACTGAACAAACTAAATATTTTAATTCGTACTTCATTTTGGCTAAATCGTGCGTCGGTAAAGTCAATATCACTGCTGCTGAATAAACTAAAGTAGCGTATTTCTTTCGCCACCTTAAAAGCTCCACCACGATTACTACTACTGAATATATTCACCATAGTATCAACTTCTTCAGCCTCACCTGGCAAAAAGTTAGGCGCTAAATCCTGCTTTTTATTTTCTACATATGCTTTATCAACAGCTAAGGGTAAGTCGCTGGTTAGATCAACTAAGTCTTGATGGTTAGCCAATTCCATAGCTTGGTCTAAACGACGTTCAAAAGCCTCATAAGATAATTCAGCATGACTATAATTCATGATCAATTGGTCAATCACTTCACTACGTACTGTTTCAATACTGTCTCTTATACACATCTCCGAGCCCACGAGACTAAGGCGAATCTCG
>OJGO01000478.1_pt1 | contig 13760 bp, 16 predicted proteins | sample 1594871 | NCBI WGS metagenome assembly OJGO01 (sample SAMN05416798, study PRJEB24817) | seawater metagenome | isolation source: Sea water | place: Canada:Atlantic | collected 2013-07 | reverse complement strand
TTGATTACTTAGGTGGTCGCGCATCAAGTTATGTTAGAGCAAATTACAGCAAAACTTTAGTGGGTGTTGGTAGTTATAGTGCTGAAGCGGCAAGTAGTGCAATAAATGATGATAAGTTTGATCTAATTGCTATTGGCAGACCCTTCATCGCCAACCCTGATTATGTTGCTAAAATAAGAAACAATGAGCCTTTAACAAGTTATTCAGATGAAATGTTAACAAGCCTAGTTTAACGGTAAGCGCCTATTCCTTATAAAAACAAAACTCTTTGGTGCTCAGAGAGTTTTTTTTCTTTTTTACAAACCGTGTTAATCAATTGACTTTTGCAAAACCATTCGTGTATTTCAGCCCGTATCATAATTTCAGCTACTTTTTCTCCTATAACGAGTGCCGTGCTCTTCAAAAAGATGATTTAGCGTAAGAGATCACAAACCAAAGGAGGACTTTTCTTTTAAATCGTGTAACCTAAAAACAGGGATTAAGTTTTGTGAAATCTTTTATTTTACCTAGGTGTTTTAAACTAATGTGGGTATAACAATGAAAACACTTCTAATAATAGCGCACGCGCCATCTGACAATACACAATTAATGGCTGAAGCGGTTTTAAAAGGCGCGCAGCATCCTGATATTGATCAAGTCCAAACACGTTGGGTAAAACCCTTAGAAGCCATCCCTGAAGATGTTTTGAGCTGTGATGGCATAATCATGGGAACAACTGAGAACCTTGGTTATATGAGTGGTGCTTTGAAGGACTTTTTTGATCGTTGTTATTATCCTTGTTTAGAAGTGAAACAAGGATTACCTTGTGCGTTATACGTACGCGCCGGTAATGATGGCACGGGTACTTGTCGGGCTGTTGAATCCATTTGTACTGGATTACGTTGGAACTGGATTCAAGCCCCCTTAGTATGTCGTGGAGACTGGCAAGCTAGGTTTCTTGCACAATGTGAAGAGCTAGGCATGACAATGGCTGCCGGTCTTGAAGTCGGTATTTATTAACTCGCCTTACACTCTTGCGATAAACACTAATGCGAACGGTTTGTTAAATATGATGGTTATATGACTAAATTGTCGAAAACGAAAAATGAATAGATAATTTACAACGCTAAAAAATACCAAATATTCCCATGTGATATTTTACCTATTATCAAATAATGAATATAATTATTTCTGAACAATGTAATTAAGGTGACTAAACAAGTGCTTATAGAAAATGCTGTAGATTTTATCGAAAATGCAAATATTGGCATTCACACAGTTTCACCTGAAGGCATAATTAAATATGCTAACGAGCATGAACTGAAGGTTTTAGGCTACACTGAAGAGGAATATGTAGGGCATCATGTGTCTGAGTTTCAATTCGATAAATCGTGTTTAGAACAAATGATGAGCAAACTAGCTAAATTTGAACCTTTTTCAAACTTTCCTGCGATGGTATGTGGTAAGCATAAAATGAAATATATACTTTATAACTCAAGTGTTTATGTCGAAGATGGAGAATTTGTACATACACGATGTTTTGGTAACGAAGTCTCAGAGAATGTATATCAAGCTTGCAAAGTTGACTATAAAAAATCGCTTACCAATAGAATTGATTAAACCATATTTTTCTTAAATTTAGTTTTTACAATACAGAGGATGAGTAGTCAGGCTATCTAATTTACTTATTATTTTGTCGTTATTATAAAGCTAAAAAGCTAGTGTTAAGCCGTCCTTGTAAGACGGCTTTTTAATATCTCAATATATCTTGAATGTAAGTCTTTTAGGTGCCATCAGTTATATATCAAGCATCTTGAATTTGGGGTTAATTAATTAAGTCCCCACTGACATTAATCACTTTTGAGTGGTACAAGTAGTACGGGAGTTGTTGATCTGTTCACTACTTTATCTGCCACAGAGCCAATAAATAGATTGTTTAAGACACTGTGTGCGTGACTACCCATAACAATAAGGTCAATGTTTTTTTCTTCTGCGAAACTAACTATGGTTGCGGCGGGCGAACCTTCAATAATATCTGCTACAGGCTTACCTCCGGGGAATTCTGCACCGTCTAATTCCTCTAGGCAGAATTTCTCAATGCGATTGTTAACTTTCTCATGCAATTCATCAAGTGAACGCTGGTATATATCTTCTATGGTGCCTTCAGGTAGATATGAGTTAACCAGTGATGCTGTATTTGTATTTAACGGCTCTATTACATAGAGGAAATGAATTTTAGCGTTATTACTTTTAGCAAGACTCACCGCCATACGAAAAGCAGGTCTTGTATGTTTTCCAAGGTCAGTAGCATATAATATTGTATTGATTTCTGTCATGACATTTCCCTTTATCTATTCTGGAGTAATTAGAATAAGCATACGACTTAACTGAAAACTTTGTTTGATGTAAATCAAGCATAACCCCCGATAATTATGGCGCTTGAGGAAAATCATTGTTTATTAAAACTAGGTAATCTTATCTGATAATGATGAGGTAATCTGTTAACGCTAAATCAATGAAGTGACTTCGCGTTATTCAATTAAATTTTTGCACCGAGACGTAAATGGCTAATCTTTTGAAAGCAATTATTGATGAAGGTATCTAGCACCTACCTTATGCTTATTATCCTGATATTAAAGCTGCTTATTTTAATTACTGTGATAAAATTAAGGTATAAAAAATTGTGCATAATATAGCCATCAAGCAAGTAAGAACAAACAGAATATAGTCTCTCTCTTTCGTCACTTCTCCTAGCCAACTATATTATCACTTGTTAGCGAAGCGTTATGTGTCAACCCCAATTATGAGTATTTAAATGATTTCACGTAAACATCACAAAACGGTATTTTCTTTTTTTATGGCATTACTCATGTCATGTATTATGTCTTTGGTTATCAGTATTTTTAATGTAGGTTTGGTTACAAATATAGTTAGTATTTGGTTAAAAGCTTGGAGTTTTGCTTTTCTAGTAGCATTTCCAACGGTTATTATTGTATCGCCAATTGTACATAAGCTAGTTAGCCTTGTATTACATGATCAAGAAGATAATACCTAAACAGCAATTCAAGGGGCTTCTTATATTTTATGATTTTTCCCTAGTAACATTTAGTCAACGACTTCTTAACCCTGTAGTCTGGCCATAGCGGATAATAAAATTTATGAGTATCATTTTAGTTTCAGATGTATTTGGTGTGACTCCAGCCTTATTGGCAATAAGTGAAAAATTAGGTGCATGCTCTATTGTCGACCCGTATGAAGGTCAATTGATGGGCTTTGAAAATGAAGCTGAAGCTTACTCATATTTTGTAAAAACAGTTGGGCTAGATAACTACCTATCTCAGCTATTACAGGCAGTTAAATTAATTGAACACCAAACGACACTAATTGGTTTTAGTGTCGGGGCAGCAGTTACTTGGCGCTTGTCTGAAATAAAAGGTAATCATCTCATAAAGCAAGCGTATTGCTTTTATGGTTCACAAATCAGAAATTTCACCCATATAGAACCGAATTTTGAAATGAATTTGGTCTTTCCAAAAAGTGAGCCTCACTTTGATGTTGTTGAGCTGAAAAACATCTTATCTCTAAAGGCTAAGGTCAAAGCTGAGAGAGTTGAATACTTGCATGGCTTTATGAATTACTATTCAACGAATTATAGTAACTCAGGTTATACCAAGTATATTGATTTTCTATGTTCAATTAATCGTTATCACTAATATTCGTGTCATATCAGTGACAAGTCTTAGCAATATCAATCGTTAGGTTTGTTTGGTGAATAATATAATGATAAATAGTAAAATGTATTAAAAACTCCCCCTTTAATATAACGAGAAGAAATCACTCAATGAGGATAAATAATGAATATAGCTAGATCGGTGCCCGTATACTGTTTTTTCGTGGCAGTACTATTTTTTCTGTCTGGCTGTGCCAGCATGAATTTAGACTACGAAGATCCCAGTGTAGAGTTGATTTCTTTTAAGGCTTTACCAGCGAGTGGTTTTGAACAAAACTTCGAGATAGGTTTGAAGTTAACCAATCCTAATAATTTTGACTTGCCGTTAAATGGTATCAGCTATCAACTGAGCGTGGCAGGAGAGGAATTAGCCCATGGTGTAGCCTCGAATATTCCCACAGCAGAAGCTTACGGTGAATCACGCTTTGTGGTGCCTGTTTCAGCTAGTTTATTTGGAGGTTTTAAGGTGATAAGAGCGCTAATGTCTAGTCAAGGAAAGGATATTAGTTACCAACTGAAGGCCAAATTAGATATCGACATTCCTTTTATGCCAAAGTTGACTGTTATTCAAGATGGCGTTGTTCCTTTGGGCCAGAAGCCTTAATTGATACTTCTTAGTTAATAACTACAACGTAGCATAATCGATGATTTGGTAAGTAAATTTTATTGAGTTAAATGAAAAGGTTAAAGATTATCTACTCTAAATAAAGACGGATTTTATTTTAGATTTTTCAATTGAATCGCTTTATATCATTTCATCAGCAATTACTTTTCAGATTCATTACAAAAGCCAAAATTGACTCAAGAGGGAGAGTTTTTTAAGCAATGCTTGCAACATACCGAGCGGTTGGTTATTATTTAACAGACAAAACCGTTTAGTAAATAACAGAGTAGTGCCATGAGTGATGCAGAGCAAACCCGTCAGAATATTTTAACCGTGGCCGCCGATGAAATTCATCACCATGGTTTCAAGGCAACCAGTTTATCGTCTATTCTCAATCGCTGTGAAATATCAAAAGGTGCATTGTATTACCACTTCACTAGTAAAATAGAGCTGGGTTACGCCGTTTTTGAAGAAATTTATACTCCGATGTTTCTGAGCGTATGGCAGACACCACTAACAGATGAAGATCCTATTGAAGGCTTGTGCAAATTTTTAACTGCAATGACAGATGAAATGTCGTGTAGTGAGGTTGTGTGTGGCTGTCCGCTCAATAATCTTTGCGAAGAAATGGCCAATGTTGATGAAGGCTTTCGTTTACGTATATTGTGTATGCAAGAACAATTGAATCAGTTAATTGTTGATGCACTAGAGCGAGTCAGTGAAGATTTACGTGATAACTTAGCGTTTAGTCAAGTAGGGTACTTTATTGTTGCCACACTAAATGGCGCTACAAGCTTAAGCAAGAGCTCACGTAATAAAGAATTATTTCAACAAGTTATTGCTGAGTTATGTCTTTATATCAGAGCATTGAAAAAGTAAGCCAATGTTTACCCGTGTTTTCATCTCTTAAACCAGCACTCGAATTTAATAACACTTTGTCGTCTTCGTCGCACATGCTTATTCCCATTTACACTTTCGTAAACTTTTTTATTCTTTAAAATATCCTTAACATACCGTGCGGTCGGTGCTATTATCTCGTTATCAATCACAAACCGCTTGGTCGGTATGTCGTAATTAGTTTTGCAGTACCTATATTATATTTAAGGATCACGTTCTCATGCGAGCACTCATTACAACCAGCATTATAGCTTTGGTTTTATTCTCTTTTATTCCTGAAGCATCGGCTGCTTCATCTGGCACAACCGCAACTGCTTCTGTTTCGCCTACAGCGAATGCCTCACCATATGTGGTATTGAAAACAGCAGGTACTAATTTGTTTTCACGCATCTCAGCTAATCAGCAAGCGATTCAAAAGTTCCCTCATTTAATGCGTGATATTGTTGAAGAAGAGTTAATGCCATCAATAGATTACCGTTATGCTTCATATCGTATTTTGGGTAAACATTTGAAAAAAGTATCAAAAGAGCAACGAGCTGAATTTGTTAAAGCGATGCGTCATTATTTGGTACGAACTTATTCAGTTGCTTTATCTAAGTACAAAAATCAAGAAGTTGTTTTTGAACCAGAAAAGCCAACTAAGGGTAAAAGAATTATTGGCGTTAAAACTCAAATAATTGAGCAAGGCGCACCCACGATTAATATTGTCTTTCAAATGAGAAAGAACAAAAAAACAGGTCAATGGAAAGCCTTTGATATAACGGTTGAAGGTATTTCTTTATTAAGTACCAAACAAGCCGAGTTGAATAAGAAAATAGCTAGACAGGGTATAGAACACGTTACTTTAGAGTTGGCAGCTTTAGCGAAGTAATGCTTCTTCATGAATTGCTCAGGCGTTCTGAAACAGACACTTTGAAGTATCCTGAGTATATAAGCTGAATTTTTAGTTGGTGTTATCCAAGGATATTTAGAGTCACTTTGGCAATATGTTTTTATTTATTGGTTCTTTTATCAGTGAAGAGATGTAAAAAATATAAATGATATCAATATGTAAATAAAATACTTAACTGTATAATCGATAATATCTATTAAAACAGCAAGTAATAAAGATAGCCTAATCAATGATTAAACTATCTTTATAGCGCTAATTTACAGTTACCATTCAAATGAATCATAAAGAGTTACTGCTCGTTGAAGCGGTCAATATCCTACTAACAAAAAGTGCTGTGCCTGCAACGCTTACGATAGAGCAATGTGCGGTAGCCTTAGCGATGAGTATGACATCGTTTAGGCGTAAACTTAGCCAAGAAGAAACTACGTTCAAACTAATTCAACAAAAGTACTTAAATGAGTTGTGTGTACACGCCTTACTGACTAAGCAGGCGAGTATTGATAATTTAGTGGTGAAGTTGGGTTACTCTGAACGCGCAACTTTCGAGCGAGCCTTTCGGAATAAGTTTGGTATTACACCGTCGCAATTTCGTGATTTATCTCTTATTGGTGATCAAAGTGATAAGCAAACCTTAACTCATATCGCACAAAATATGTCTCCTTTACCTGATAGTTGCCTGCAACTGCTTCAAGAAAAAGAGCAAGATAACTTAGATGTAGGAAGGGTTGTTGAAATTGTTGCTAGTGATCCTATTTTTACCGGTCGTGTGATTGGGCTAGCCAGTAAGGCTATTTATGGTAAAACGCCTAGAACTACTCAAGAAGCTATCAGTCGAAATTTAGGCATTAATACTGTCATAAATATGGCCGTAATCTATGGTGTTAAAGATGCACTAGAATCACAGGTAGAACAAAGAGTTATTGACCAATCGACACATGCTTTTTTGATTGCACCTAAGTTCTTTCAGTTAATGCGAAAATCAGTAAAGAGAGATATCAAGTTTGATAGTACTTTGACTGAGCAAGTACTAATATTTGCACTTTTAGGTATTTTACTACTGACGCATAAAAACTCTGCTAAACATGAGCTTATATTGCATTCACTGCAAGGGATTAACGATTTACAGTCGTTAAATCAGCATGTTAATCAAGCAATGAAGATTAGTATCTATTCCGCTTCCACTTTAATGTTGTCGCTATGGCATATTGATGCCAGTGTCATAAAGCAACTTAATCATTTAGACAAAGTGAGTCAGCAAAAAATTAAAGGGAGTAAGCAGGATGAGCTGGAATTGTTTATGCTGTCTTGTTTGTATGTGTTAGCGACAAGACATAATGACTTCAGTGTCTTAGAAGAGAAATCTCAATTGTTAGGTTTAGAAAACTTTACTGAAATTAAAGCCTTATTGTTTACTGAGTACTGACCAATATTTTGCAGTAACTCTGGTAATCTTATTAGCTTCAAAGAATAAAGGAAACTTTCTCAGCCACTCTTTTACAAGAGGGGGGCTGACTGAGAAAGCTATAACGTGCGAGCATTATTCTTTACTTATAAATATTTAAATCAAAATTACTGATTAGCTTTATTTAGCTATTTTGTACTGACGGCGAGCTAATGCGGCAAAACCAAGTAATGATAGAGCGAACACTGAAGGCTCAGGAATATCTGCTACAGGGCCGTTACTGACTTTGACTAACGATACATTATCGAGTAAACCACCCAATGAGTTTTGTTTGCCAAAAGCACCAAAGCTTATATCCATTGTTTCCGATTGTGCTGTAAGTAGCACTGATTGTACTGACCAGTTCGGGTTCTGTTTACTTCTGCCATTAATGGCAAAATCAGCAATCATGTTTTTGTTGAAATCAGTGCTGGCATCATACCAATATACATTTATACCATTATCGTTTTTATGGTTAGTTCGTGCTTTGTAAGAAAACTCCAACAAATATTTTGCGCCAATGGTTAATGAGTCTAATGATTGAGTCATCACTGAGTTTGATGAACCATTCTTGTGGGAATCAAGTTCAACGTGATTTTTACCCTCGACAGAATGGGTCACTACATTTTTTTGTAATTCTATACCATTGCCTGCCGTTGTTACCCAACCAGGTAAGGCATAAAAAATATCCCAGGCACTGTTTTTATTTTCAAAGGTTTTTAAGTTAGTTTTGTGAACCAAACCTTGAGAGCTAGAGTTATCAGAAAATACTAATTGTTCGAAGCTACCATTAGTAATTAATGAGGCGTTCGCCATTGAGCTAGTGATCAAAAGGGATAAAGTTATCAGAGTTTTATTTAACGTTTGTAACATGGGAGTTAGCCCTCAAGTAGTAATAAGTTGACGCTAGTATATGTAGCTAGTCACCCTATAAATATGGCTAAACTGTCCAATATTTATTTATAACGTGTAATATTACTTAAAATCACTACTTTGTTTCACCATAAAGAGATCATATGAGCAGCAAGTTATATTATATTTACGATCCAATGTGCAGCTGGTGTTGGGGTTATCGTCCTGTTTGGGACCTTTTGCAACAACATTTACCTAAGTCGATAGCTGTAGAATATGTTGCAGGCGGTTTGGCTGCTGATTCAGATTGTGCGATGCCAATTGATCAACAGCAGATGATACAAAACCATTGGCGTACCATAGAGCAAAAATTAGGTACAAGATTTAACCATGATTTTTGGCGAGATAATACGCCAAGACGCTCAACGTATAACGCCTGTAGAGCAGCGATTGCAGCGCATAAACAGTCTTGTCAAAAACCTATGGTAGAGGCAATCCAACAGGCATATTACTTACGCGCGTTAAACCCGTCTGATGTAGATGTGTTAGTTAGTGTGGCGAAAGAGCTAAACGAGCAGACATCACATACTTTAGATGTAGCGCAATTTATTACTGACATAAACTCGTTAGAAACAAATAAAGAATTAGAAAAACAAGTGAGCTTAGCAAGAGAATTAACCCAACAAGGTTTCCCTTCTTTAGTGCTCGAAATTGATGGTGTTATTCAACAAATCCCACTGGATTACATTGATTACAAGGCAACCTTGGCTTATATCCAAAAGTTGAGTTAGTGGTTTATTACTTGAATTAAATGGGATTGATTTAAATCAGTTTACGCTAAGTAGGACGTTGAAATAACAAAGCGATGTACCACATCACTTTGTTATACTATAAACACTAGCTTTTAACTTGTTTAGCTAACTTTTTATCAAATAGGGTACTTGCTTGTATCCAAAACTGACTTGATATTTTGTTAATCGCATTAGATTCAGCGTTAATCACTATGGCAAAGCCGATATCTAAATCGGGCGAATAACCTATATCAGCACGAAACCCCGCAACCCAGCCTGAATGGTAAATGATGGGGTGACCTTCAAATTGATAAATTCTCCAGCCATAACCGTAATGAGCATCGGTTAAATGACCACGCCAAAAACGTCTTCGTAAGTCTTTCTTCGTTCTAATTCTCGGTGTTGTTAATTCAGCTAATAGTGAGGGAGATAATATCTCTGGTTTGTGTCCTAAATTAGCAATTAGCCACTTAGCTAAATCACTAATACTGGCATTAACACCGGCTGCGGGCGCAACTTTGTAATAATCAGGCGTTACTTTTACTGTACGCCATACATATTTTCTAATATCTCGACCTTGAGAGTCTTTATGTCCTGTTTTGACTCGTTTTCTTAGAATATGGGGTTTAGCGGTATTTTCTTTTTCTTTATATACATCAATTCCTAAAGACGCATTGGTCATATTTAGTGGTGTAAATACGCGATCTTGTAATAGCGTTGCATAGTTTTTGCTCTGGCTCGCTTCTATAGCTGGTTGTAAAAGACCATAGGCAATATTTTGGTAGCCATAGCACTTTTCAGGTTGGCAAATAGGTGTGATGCGATCAAAACGGCCAATAATTTTTTCCATAGTCCAGTTTTCGTGCAGAAGGTTATCGTAGGCATTTGGCATCAAACCACTAGAGTGACTTAATAAGTGTTTGAGTTGAATCTTTTGTGCTGCACCATCTGTGGCGAGGGTAAAGTTTGGTACGTATTTGGTTATTGGATCCGATAAGTTTAACTGCTTTTCTTGCGCTAACATGGTGGTAACTGTAGCGGCAAACGTTTTAGAAACTGAGGCTAATCGAAATACAGTATTGTAATCAACTTGATGAGATTTAGCTTTATCAGTATGGCCAAAAGTTTCCATGGCAATGATAGTATCATTTTGCACTATGGCATAAGCGCCACCTGGTATGTTATAGGCTTTAAATTGCTTTTTAACTTGGCTAGAGAAGCTTTCTTTAAATTGGCTAATATTATTGGCAGAGGAAAAAGCAGTGAACAATAACACCAACAGAAGGAAATTTATTCGAAAAAGCATAAACAGATCTCAGAGCGAAAAAGCCGACAAGTTTATAGGTCAACGGAGAAAATAAAAAGTTTTTAATTTTTTAAGGACGTTTTGTTCTGTAAATAGCACTTGCCATTATCCTTGGTGGAAGAACAATACACCGTCGTTTCACCTCGATGTCATAAGCCTCGTTTTGATATTCACTCGTAACTCTAGCAATCCCTCTATATTATTTGTCACATTCAATGGTAGCGGTATCGCATGACCTGAGATAGTAACTCCGTTATAATCTGCCCATCTAATTAAAGAGAAGTACTAATCTTATGAGCGAACGCAACACTGTTTTGAAAACGTTTTTGGCGGAAACTAAACCGACTCAAGTTATTTGGGCACTACAAGATAAAGCGAGTGAAGATTGGGTTGTACTTGATTCACCTAGCTTTGAAAATAGCGAAGTTATGCCGCTTTGGTCTAGTTCAGCATTAGCACAAGCGCATTGCATTGAAGAATGGAGTGATTATGTTCCTTGTGAAATATCGCTAGCCGATTGGTTTGAATTTTGGCTTGAAGATCTTAATGAAGATGGTGTTATTGTTGGTATTAACTGGCAAGGCGATGATGAGTGTTTAGAAATAGAATTGAGTGAATTTACACAGGCACTTGCAGAAATAGAATCGTTAAAATAAGTGATTTTGGTAAAAGATAGCTAAAAAGCATTGTTCATCAAGAGCAATGCTTTTTTATTAACTAACCTGAACTCTGGATAATGAGTGCTTGATGTTTAAGTAAAATCAACAACTTAGATTGTTACGTATAAAAAGTAATAAAATTAACGTAGTTATAAGCTTTATCAATGTTTCATTTTATTCAATTATCAAGGCAAAACGTTTATGAATAGCTGGCTATTTATCGACGTTTTAACGCTGAGAATTGGATGAAGAGGAATGTTGAGCAAGTGCTGCTTATCCAGAGTTCAGGTTAACTAAAAGCTACTAAGGCTTGGAATGACCAAGGTTTCTCTTTTTAATAGTTTTTTGGCAACGTCAGGGGAAACTTGGTAAAATTCATTAACATACTCTTGCGCGTCTAAGTATTTTTTGATTTGTTTTTTTACTTTACAAGGATTGTTGCACTGTAATGAAAAGGCAACGCTATACTCACCAATAGTCTTCGCTGAAAGTGTTTTGGCGTATTCTTCAGGCTCTTCAGTCGTACAGCCTATTTTCACAACATCAGAAAAAAAAGAGTGTGTCATTACATAAACATTACCTAAGGCAATGTCTTTTGTTGTCGTCGTATCGGTTGTATTTTCAGTGTTTGTCATAGGGTAGATAGATCCAATTATCTTGAGCAGAGCTCGAAACTTACTCCTGTTATTATAACCTAACTTTAATACCCCGGCTTTACTATCTAACTGTATAGGTATCACCATGCGTTTGTCTTATCGTTTAATAGCGTTAGAACTAGGTTTATTCTCTGGAGGATTTAGTATTTAATGCTTTATCTTAAGCAAGTAGCTTCTTGCTTCTACGTACTATATACCCACTCCATTTGAAGATGCTCGCTCAGTCTACTTCCCCAAGGGGCTGGTTTGAAACGCTTTATGCTGGGTTATTGATTTTGACAATAGAAGAGCTATTCTCTTCAATCAATGCCTTGCCTAAAGGTGTTTCTAATTCTAGCTTAATCATGCATCTTCAAGTGGAATGGGTATAGATAACTGCTATACTGCGCGCATTATCGTTCCTATCATCTGCATTTTGTCTGTTTATTATATGAAGGCAATTTACCTCCGCAGTTTGATCATTATTATGGCTAAGACGCATTATGTCCTTCTCAACACTTAAGTTATCGACCCCAATTCTAAAAGCCATTGCTGATTTAGGCTATAGCAAACCAACAGCCATTCAACAAAAAGCAATACCTGTTGTTTTATCGGGTAAAGACATTATTGCTGCAGCACAAACCGGTACAGGTAAAACCGCTAGTTTTGTTTTGCCTTTATTAGAGCAGCTTAATAGTCGATATAAAGAAACAGAGAAAAAGTTACGTGCTAAACGTATTCGTGCTCTTATTCTTGTACCTACCCGTGAGCTTGCTGTTCAAGTTGAAGCGAGTATTAGTCAGTATGCTAAATATTTAAATCTTAGCTCTATGGCAATGTACGGTGGTGTTGATGCACAAGAACAAAAGCAGCGATTAATTTGGGGTGTAGATATTCTGGTAGCAACACCGGGCCGTTTACTCGATATGGCACATCAAAGGGTGTTACATTTTGATGAGCTTGATATGCTGGTACTTGATGAAGCCGATAGAATGCTTGATATGGGGTTTATTGATGATATTAATAAAATAATTGAGCGTTTACCTGAGCATCGTCAAAATTTACTGTTTTCTGCCACCATGTCTGAAGAGGTTCGTGGTTTAGCGAAGAGAACAATTCATAAGCCTGTTGAAATAGCTATCGGTGCAGATAAAGCCTCTAAGCCTAAAATAGCTCAATGGTTGGTTACCGTTGATAAAACTAATAAGTCAGCGCTATTAAGTCATTTAATTACTACACAAAATTGGCAACAAGCACTTATTTTTATTGAAACTAAACATGGCGCAGCAAAACTAGTAACTCAGTTGGAAAAGCGCGGTATAGTCGCTGAAAGTATTCACAGTGGTAGAGCACAAGATAACCGTGAAAAAATTCTCAATGATTTTAAATCAGGAAAAATAAAGTTTCTAGTCGCTACCGCTATTGCTGCACGTGGCCTTGATATTGGTGAGCTTTCGCGTGTCATCAATTATGACTTACCTGCACAAGTCGATGACTATATTCATCGTATTGGTCGTACGGGCCGAGCAGGCGCATCTGGCGAAGCTATTTCGCTAGTTTCTAAAGATAATTTTAGAGAGCTTTGTGCTATTGAAAGTCGTTTGGGGCATATTATTGAGCGTAAAGAGTTTGAAGAGTTTCCGGTGAAAAAGACAGTCCCAATATCTAAATTAAACTATGTCACTAAATACGCAGCCTCTAAAAAATAATTAGTGTAGGCTTTCTCTTTAAAGGCATATTGTTAAAGCTAATATCCTAAAAATATCAGATAAAAAAAACCGTTAATGGCAAGCCATTAACGGTTTTTTATTTTACTATCGAAAGTTTACGTCAAAACGATTACATCATTATTAATTACTAGCAATTATGCTTGAATTAAATGCACATCGCGTTGCGGGAATGGAATAGCAATATCGTTTTTATCAAGGGTTTTCTTGATAGCTTCATTCACTTCAAAGTAAACAGCCCAGTAAT
>OJGO01000477.1_pt1 | contig 13790 bp, 14 predicted proteins | sample 1594871 | NCBI WGS metagenome assembly OJGO01 (sample SAMN05416798, study PRJEB24817) | seawater metagenome | isolation source: Sea water | place: Canada:Atlantic | collected 2013-07 | reverse complement strand
CATTAGTTTCATCACTATATGTTGCAAAAACTTGATACTGTACATCTACGCCAAGAGCTACGGTATTTACTTCTGAATAGAGCTGAATTTCAACAACTTCCGCTGGTGTAATCGTTATGTCAATAATACCCGTAACAAATTCACCTTCAGCATTTTGCGCACCATTATAAAGCGCATTAATTGTTGTCGTACCTTTACCAACTCCAGTAACAACGCCAAAAATATCAACAGTAGCAATGCTTTCATCATCACTAGACCATGTGGAGCTGGTACTCGAAGCGCTACGTGTTTCAGAATCCGAAAATGTTGCTTCGCCCTCTACCAGTTGGCTAACACCAACGGCAAAAGAAGTATCAGTTGCTTTAAGCTCAACGTTGGTGACATATACGGAAACTGGGGGGGCACTACTACCACTATCGCTTCCACAGGCTGTGATAAAAAATAAAAGAGTGATTAAGAGAAGTCCTCTTAATTGATGAATAGAATTAAACATGAAAAATTGCTTCCTTGTAAATTGTTTTATGGGATAACGCATAGACAGGCGTCTAACTTTGTCTCGTATTAAAGTTGAAATATCGTACGATTATTCTAGCACGAATGGTTTTACTAAAATATGCGGATTCCGAAAGGTAGTGATGTCTTAAGAGCAGTTTTTAGACCTGTTACTATTATTTTTTGACTCAATATTAAGGAGGGATTTTAATATGCTCAATTCAAAAATGGCTTGTTCAATGAAAATATTTCAATCAGATAGCAACTTAAAAGTCATCCAAAAAGATAGGTATATTCAAGAAGCTGGGCAATGTAATGTTTATTTAGAGGGCGACATTCACGATACAACTATCCATGAAGATAATACGCTGATGTTTCGCTTAACAAGCTGCGAGTTTCACAAAGAACTTAGCGAAGGTAGATTAATTAGATACCTTAACAACAGTGATAAGTGGCAATAGGTATTAGGTTAAAAACAAAGAGTATTTAACCTGTAATGTTTTATAAGGCTCAAGTTTAACGCTATTCGAAGATTCAACTCTACAACCCTAATCTTTTTCTTTTGAAATTCCAGAAAGTAAAAAACCGCTAACCTTTCGATTAGCGGTTTTTCTATATGTGCAGGTAAAAATTGGACGATTATGTGAATTGGTTTTATTCGAAAAAGGTACTATTTTGAAAAGTTTATCTAACTTATCAAAAAGCATAGCCTACAAATATTCATTTATATTTATCTATTTATCATTCTTATAAAAATAAAGCTTGCTGAATTTAGTTTAATCGTCACTTTCTCGGTAACAGTTAGCGTTAAGATATGGAGACCCTACAGCTGTTTTGATATGAAGGCGGTAATTTCATTGGTTTTGAGCATACAGGATAGTAAGACGGTGAAAAGTTACGAGAATATTATATAGCTCAGCTTAGTTGTTTTGATCAAAGAAGTGGTTAAAATTATATTGTAACTTTTCGAAATACTGACCTACATGCAAACCATCAACTATTGCATGATGTACCTCTACCGATACTGGCATCGCTACTTCTTTGTAAACAGTTTTGTATTTCCCCATTACTATTCTTGGTATTGAGTCATGTTCACTCTGTTTTTGGGCATGAGAAAAACTTGTAAAGTGAAGCCAAGGTAAAACGGAACAGAAGATTTCATTGCCTCTGTCACTTGTTGGTTTTAACGATTTATAACCGTTCTTAATTTTAGATAATTGCTGAACAGCGTGATGATAAAACACATCAAAATTACTACTGGTCCCAAATTCAGCAAAGCTAAAACTTTCGTCACTATTGAGCACTGTACAACTTATTTCCAACTCATCATGCACATCGATTTCATTATTTTTTATTCGAAACCTAAATGGCTCTATTTGATTTGCTGTGTATCCGAGCAGAAACAAAGAACAAATGAAGAAAGAAAGCTGATTCTCTTTACAATAATTAAGTGTTTTAGTGACATCAACTGTTGCGCATACATTGAAGAAGGGGTGTTCAAAAGTAGTATAAAAATCAAAATGTTCTTTTCTATACCAAGTATCGATATTAATTTTTTTCATGTCACGCTACGTTGTATTGCTGAAGGAAGCATCCTAACATACCTCCAAGTCACTTTAATCAATTTTAAAACCAATATGTTAATCAACCAGCAATCCTATGTACCTCTCTTATAAATTTACTATGTTTTGCTCAAATTGCCATAAAACTCTATAGCGTTTAGCCCCTCTGAGAGGTATAAGCAGATACATTGCTATGTCTATGGTCTATCGCCGCTGTTAGCTCTAAGCGGACGTTTGACGTTCTTGTTAGCAGTACCGTATTCATATATTAGCCCCATATCACTTCCATTGAGTTATTTTGAATACCAATTTTTAACAAAAGACAATATTATTAATTATTTAGCAAAGCATCATCGAGTAAAGTCAAAACGCTCTTGTTACCATTACCAAAGGCATCATTTTTCCAATTGGCTGACAAACGGTCTATCGCCATAAAAAGGGCAAAGCCAAGCTTTTGTGACCACCACTTCCCTCTAAGGCCAAATTCTTTAGTTGCTTCATCAGGAGTCAGTCCTCCGCCATTAACAGTGCTTAACCAACGATAACCTACCCATTGACCAGATCCTTCCATTGTTAAGAAAACATCATCAATTTCTCGATATCCATCAAAATCATCTATCATCCATCGTTCATAACGTGCTTTGATCATATCTCGAGCTGTCTGAGCTAGCTGTCTCGCTTCGAAATCATTTGAGGATTGTGCCGCTTGCATTAATAAGTCAATTTCATCATGCACAGAATTAGCAAAATCAATATTACTCTCAAAGACCTTTTGAACACTATCATCATTAAATGACTCAGGTAAATTATATTTCTTTGTCAATACTTCAATTTGCTTTCCGTAAGTAGACGACTGAATTGCGTGGGTGGCTTCATGCAGCATCACAGGCACCATAAACTTTGGTAAACCTATTTTACTTTTTACCCCCCCCTCTAGCCAAATACTTGGCACTGACATAACAAAAAATGTATTACCACCTTCTTCATTACTAGCTGATGTGAAAGAGGTCACTATAGGAGGCATTTCATCCCCATCTGGAAATTGAACAGTACTGTGATGAAGTTCAGTAATCCAAGTCATTTCGCCCGATTTTATTAATGCATCATTACTTGTTTTTTGGCAATTTTCATCAAAAAAAACCACATCAAATACGGGTAAGCTAGATACTTTTGTGATTGTTCTATTGGTATAGTGCCAGGCTGAAACAGCTTCGTTAACCCACAAAGAATCTTCAGTTGAAAATTCACAAGCCTTAGTTTTATTATCCCTATCTCCAATATATTCGCTTTTCGATGAAGAATTCAGAGTAGTACAACCCATAGTGAGTAGTACAGGCAAGCATAATGCTGTTCTTATAAAAATTTTAATAATCAAATTCCTTATATCTTTAGATATTTACTTCGCAGGATTTTAGCTTCAATGTGATGGATAAAAATTAAAAATTACTGCTAACGCCGTTTTAAGCGGCGAGAAATTGTTTGCTAAAATGTGAAACGAAGTGGAACCGAGCAAACTGTTACGAGTCCGACTTGAAAACCCTTGTTATGCTTACACTACTTCCATGGAATCCATGATTTTGGCGCATGACCTGTTACCGCAACTTTTAAAAATAATAGGAAACAATAAGGAGCTGATAGCATACCGAATACAGCCCTAAAATCTAGATTATCAAAACTGACATTACCGCGTTCAAAGAATGCAATTAGTAAACTACTAAACGCAATAAGTGCGCAAATGATAAATATTATTGCTAAAGAGCGAATAAATAAATTAACTTTTTCACCGTTCCATGGTGCTTGCATAAAACCTCCTTGTAAACATAACAGCTTATTGGAAGGCTTAGTGCCTTATTTAAACAAGGTAGCATGCCTACTTTTATAATTTATTGAGTTCAACCATAACGGTTAATCCAATGATTTTCAAGGAATTACCAAGTACAAGGTTTTATACCATAAGTTGAAAGAAGGCGTTATGCCTTCTTTCTCTCAAAAGGTGATATTACCTCTTAATCTGTACATAGAACCAGTGATAAATACAGACGTAATGCATGAGAAAATATATGGCTAAAAGCTATAGGTTAATGTCGGCTAAGCGCACCAAGGGAACATTAGCACTAACAAATATTAGTGCCAAAAAATGAAATCGTTTGCGGGATTTGAGTTAACCGTCACTTTTACCACAAAGCCGCCCCTTTTATTACTGAAAAATCGACCTAAAAATAGTCCGCAAAGATACGAAAGAAGACCTTATCCCTGGCTTAACTAGCGGCAAATGATCCGACAAAAGTTAGCCCTGCGTTAGATATTAAAATTGTTCTAAATTTCATCAGGAATCTATAAAGTCAAAAATTCTAATTTGATTAGAAAATACCAAAATGGACATTAGATTAGTATGACCTTAAATTTTAAATTTTAAATTTTTATGATTCTATCTCGCTTGGGGGCACAAAGCGTGATAGATATAATGTTTATTCGAAGAGGTGTTTTAGCTATTCCGCTGTGACTTTTATTCACCGCAATGAAGTTATTAAAATATATTAAGGTAATACCGTGATCTGAGACAATCCAACCTTTATGCACTGAACGCATGATATTTATGTAAATTGTTCATTTGCATAAAATTTTTATTTGATTAAACTGGGTGTATCAAAAAGTCGAGATTAGCAGTCTGTGTAAATAATTTAATAACATTAAAGGATGAGTAATGAAAAAATTAGTTTTAGCAACAGCAATTAGCATGAGTTTATTATCACTTTCAGTAACCGCTGGAACTACAGTAACAACACTAGGTGAGTTTTTCGCTAAAAATGGCGTTGTCGTCACTGAAGATAACTACCCGACGCTTGAAACCTCACGTCAATTAGTAAAAATTCAAGATAAAGTAGGTGTTAACGAGTTTGACCATAAACGTTTGTTAACGCCAACCGATGCACAGCCCGTTGTGCGTATGAATCGTGATACTTTCTACTCATTCTCTTTGGTTGATGTATCTGAAGGTGCCTATGTCACCTTACCTGAAGTACCTGCACTTCCAGGTGGTACCTATATGTCGTTAGAAGTAGTTACTGAAGATCACCGTGTTCAACCGATGAAATACGGCGCAGGTACTTATAATTTAACCACATCTAAAGGGGATCACGTCTATGCACTTATTCGTCTAGATGCAAGATTTTCTGTGGAAGAAGCAAATAAGATACAAGATAAAATGTCAATTACCGCCAAATCAAAGAAAGTATTTGATACGGTGCAGGTAAATAAAGAATCGTTTCATAAAATTGAAAACGGCTTAAAAGCACAAATGCCAGGTCTATTAAAAAGCAATCCAATTGAAGCCACTTTTGGTATGTTTACCGCGCCAACCGATGCTTCAAATGAACTATTTGCTAAGAAAAAATACGCCATTGGCTCGGCAATTGGTTGGGGTGGCGCACAACTTGTTGATAATGTTTATGAAGTCTCGGGTAACTACCCGGCGGACCAATGTCATCAAATGACGTTTGAAGACCCTAAAAACAAAGCATTTTGGTCAGTGACTGTTTATAACAAACAAGGCTTTATGTTTGGTGAATTAGCTAATGCAAGTTCAAATACCGCTAAAGTTAACAAAGATGGTACCTACACGGTTAGTTATGGTTGTGGTAAAGATGCCATTAATAACATCCCAACTAAAAATGCTTCAGGTGTATTTAATATAGCAATGAGACATTACATCCCATCAGACAGAGTACGTATAGATGGTTATCGTTTACTGCCATTTATGAAAGCTAAGTAGCCTATACCGTTATTGAGCAATACCGTTTTAGCGTAGAGCAAATAACGCTAAACTTACTTTACTAAAATGAAGGTCTGTCAGAGACCTTCATTTTCTTTGTCTTTGTTTTATGACTATAAGGAATAGTTTCTTATTTGATGTATGCACCTGCCGTATAAGGTTTATGTAAGCTATTCATTATATTGTTTAAGCTTTCTCAGCAATATGTCACCGGCTTATTCACAGATATTTCTAAAGCAGAGCAAGTGGGCATGCAAGCATTACGTGTATCACTTAACCGTATTGGTGATACTCACCCTCAATATTTAACTATAGCGACACAAATTGCCTTTGGCACTGCATTAGACGATGCTGGCCACCGCCGAGTTGGGCAGTATATAAATTCTAAGTGTACCCAAGATGGCAGTGTATTATTCGACATCGTATATGAAATGTTACTCACCGAGTCTATGAGACTCTCGAAAGAGTCTGCAAAATAGTTAATCGTTCTTAGGGATTGAGCTTCATTGAAAACTTAAAGGGTTCAAACTTTTTCCAACGTGGCTGTTTCTTCAATATTGATGTAATTAACAGTTCACCATCTTGCTGAGAAAAACTAATCCTTTCATCTTGTTTAATAGGCTTTTTACTGCTTTTCTCAATGTCATTAGGGAGATGATCAAAAACTAACTGCTGAAGCGCCTGTAAACGTACCAAACTCTCTTTATCAATGTTAGTTGATAGTGAATCAACTGAGCCAGCACTATGCTTATATAAAGCGTATAAACAGTTGATAGCACCATGGTAATCTTGCTTGGTGATATGCAAGTTAAAGGCATTTATTAACGTCTTTTGCTTGGTTTTATTTATTCGATGAATGGAATTAATCAAGGCATGTCGGTGTTTAGCTACTTGCCAGATAACAGCGATGATAAACACCGCCAGTACAATAATAACTAACCACTGTATGATATTAACTTTATTGAACGATAAGGCGTTAGCAGCGCGCTTAGTTAAAATGCCATTACTCTTGGCAACAGCAGCACCTTTGCCGACATTAAAAATTTGTTGTTCAATTAAGGTTTCTTTTAACTCACCATTAACCGTATCCCACCAAATTAATTGCTGTGCGGGGATAGTAAATTTTCCTTCTTGCTGAAAGATAAAGGTAAATTTCTCCGTTAAAATCGCGGTATTAGACTTCTCAAAACGATCAAAAACATCTTTTTCAATACTTGGTTTTTGATAAACCTGAATACCTTCAATTTGTGGGATTTTAACTTTACTAAGCATGATGACATGCATGTTGTCGGCTTTGGTGGTGTAAGTAAACGTTACAGCGCTGCCGATGTTATAACTTGGCTGCTCAGCCTCTTTGCTGTTTTCTTCACTTGTCGAATCGTTTGGCTTGCTCTGTTTTAGTGTGAAACTTACCTCTGAGCTAGCAATAAAATGATCAATGCCCGTTAATACTAGAGGTAAGCCAACGTTAAAGGTAAAAGCTTTGGTATTAAGTGTTCCTGAGACTACGGCTTGATTATCGACATTAATAAAAGCCTTGGCGCTAAGTGACGGTACGGTAAAGCTTCCGCCTTTTAACGGGTAAATAATGATTTTTTTACTTTGTACAAACCATTGCTGCTCATCAATAATTTCTATATTAAGTGATGCTTCAGCTTTTGGCGGAATGGTAACTGCATCTTCAAGATCAAAATACGGTAAATCAAAATTATCATTAAAGGGATAGGTACTAAATATTTTAACATCAACAATGACCTGCTGATTAGGAATCAGTTTCTGGGATTCAGTAATATTTAGCGCTATTTTTAGCTTACCTTGGCTCTGTAATGCCTCGATCGTTATTGCTTGTGCCGCATTAGCTACACCGATAAAAGAAAACATAAAAGTAAGCATCAAATAGATAGAATAGGCAAACAATGCATCAGTCTTATTTTTTAAAAAATTTGGCATAAAGCTGCTAGCACTTTGATAATTATTGTTCATTTTGATGCTCCTGCTGAAACTTCTTCCTTAAGAATTTAGAGGGATTTTGCTGTACTTGCTCTAACCACAATTTACTCGATTGCGCTCGTTTATCTTCTTTAGGTTTAGTCTTTAGGTCGTTCACTTGGCGATTTTTCATTATCTCGTTAGATAACTCTGTCTTACCTGGCGTTTTTTTCATCTTTTTAATGAGCTTATTCATTAAGGCTAGGTTATCACTCGCTCTTTTATGATTTGGCTCAACGGATAAAATAGCTTGATAAAGTGAAACAGCTTGAAAATATTGTCCTGCGTGTGCTAAAGCATTAGCCTGTGAGAACTGAGCATCCACACCCTCAAATTGAGAAAATAGACTTGCCGCCTGTTCAAAGTTGCCATCGGCATAAAAGCTGAAAGCAACCCAGTTTTCATCACTAAAAGTTAGTGCGGCTTTGTTAGGGTTTCCTTGCTCTAGCAAAAGTACGCCTTGTTGATCTCGCGTTAACCATAGGTTTAAAAAAGCCTGAGGGTTAAAATAAGCTGACAAAGCCAAGGCAACAATACTTAAGCCAATGAGTCGGAGCTTATAAGCTTGGTAAAAGTTTTGAAAATAGTTTTGATTAAAGTTGAGCAGCATAGTTTTTACCATTGCAATGTCCATCCCTTTCTAAACCACAAAACTTGCAGCGGAATAAGTAAAAACAGCAATAAGTAACCTGCATCATGCCATGGCTGCGCTTTATCATTAACGGCAAACATATTATTTTTAATCGCATTATTTACCTTGCTTACATCATCAGAGTTATGGGTAAACGGCACCATTTTTCCGTTACCACCGCTAGCAAGTTGCGATAACAAGGAAAGTTGAGAATCAGCTAAACCGGTAGAACTGCTTAAGCCGCTGTCAGGGTTTTCACCAATAGCCCAAACGACTAGTTGGTGAGGTTGTTTAGTAAAGAAAGCTTTAAAACCATCAATGGTTGGTACATTAGTATTGTCGGTTAAAATGAGTAAGGTTGATGCCGTTTTGGCTTGTGATAATAATGCGGTTGTTGGTTTAATTGCCGATTGCGGCAGGCTTTGTGGCACAGGTAATAAGTTGGTATCTAACACATCAAGAAAATGACGGATCATTTCTCTATCTTGCGTGATAGGCATGGCAATGTGAGCACTACCGGCATAAACTACTAATGCCGTTTTTGCATCACCGCGCACGTCTAGCAGCTCAATAATTTTTTGTTTAGCACGTAACAAACGTGATGGTTGAATATCAGCTGTTTTCATCGACTCTGATACATCAAGGGCAATCACTAATACTGATTCATCAACAAAAAAGGGTGAGGCTTTTTTTGTCCAGCTAGGACCTGCCATCACCAGTGTTGAGATAAGTGCAAATACGGCAAACAACCTTTTTGGCGTAAAGGTTCGAGATTGCTGATTTTTTAAGGTCAGGTGCTCAATCACCTTTGTAGACATGTGACCACGCCACTGCTGTAAGACATCATCTTTTTCTACCATAGAGCGATAAAATAAAAATAACGGCACTAAGGATAATAACCACCACGGACGCATAAAGTGAAACTGATGCAATTGTGATAAATTTAAACCTTGGAATAGGTCAATTACACTATCCATGTGTATTCTCCTCATGAGAGGCTGTTACAGATTCAGCGTTTGGTGCTGACAACTTATTTAAGCCTTTTTTGCCGAGTCGAGTTAATAATAACAACATAACAATCATTAAGTTTGCGACAAAATAAACGGCAAAAGCCCAGTGGTGTAAACTATTGCGTGGTCTAAATGATAAGGTTTCATATTGTTGTTTTTCGATACTGCTAATGGCCTCATAGGCTTGCAATAACTCTTTTCTATCGAGTGCCTGAAAGCTCTTTCCGCCAGTAATTGTTGCTACTTTTTCAAGGGTGGCTATATCCATTTTATAGATACCTTTACTCGTAGGATCGCCCACTGCAATGGTATAAATTTTAATGTCATGTTTTGCAGCAATTTCAGCGGCTTTAATCGGCGGCATTTTTGAACTGGTATCATTACCATCGGTGAGTAAAATTAATACACGTTGTTTACTTTTTTCTTGCTCAAATATCGCAATTGAAAGCCCAATCGCATCACCAAAGGCGGTTTGATAACCTGCATAACCTAATTGCACATTGTTAAGCAAACTTTGCCATGTAGTAATATCTTCAGTAAACGGTGCTTGCAAATAAGGCTCATCAGCAAAGAGAATTAATCCTAATCTGTCGTGTTTTCTCTGCTCAGCAAACTCTGTTAAGACCTGTTTTGCGGCAATTAAACGGTTCACTTTATTGCCATTGTCATCAATAAAATCTTTTTCTGACATGGAATTAGATAAATCTAATGCCACCATAATTTCACGGGCAGATTTTTTCTGTTCAATCGGTTCACCAATCCATTCTGGCTTTGCAACTGCGGAGACTAAAGCTACCCAGCCAATAACTAGCAATATGCGTTGAATGAGTCGACGATTTAATAATACCGCCCCTTCACTAGGCTCTTTGCCTGTAATGGCAAGTAGACGTTGAAAATAGGGCACCTGGATTGACGCTTTTTGCTCTTTATATTCAGCAGTAAAAAAATATACTAATGCTGGCAAGATTAATAAAACAAAAGCCCAAGGGTAAGCAAATTCAATCATACTTACCTCCACCATAGTTACCTCGATGATTTTTAACCCAAAAGACAACTTGAGATTTAAATGCAGCCAACTTCTCTGACTCAATCGAAGCTTGAGGGGCATAAGCCAATTGACTTAATATGCCTTGATGTTTACCTGAAAAATCGGTGCCTTTACATTGCTGATCAAGCCAATGTTCCCAGTCTTTGCCAACTAAGGGCGCAACTTGTTTACGATCAAAGGCGTATAAAGCGGTTCTTCGCAATATTTTGCAAACTTGCTCAAGATCAGTTGCTTTATCACTACATGACATCAGCTCAATCATCGCTGCTCGCCTATACGCGTTACTAATATACTTACCGATAATCAAATACAGGCGATAAAGTAAGTATGCAAAAGCTAAGAGCAATAAGAGCTGCCAGCCTAAGGTTTGTGGCCACCAATCAATGTCCGTTGGTGTGGCAATCTCATGCATAGATGATAATAACGGGTTAGCATCCTTTGGCGGAATAAGTGTTTGTGCACTTGCCTGTAAATTTGCTTGCATCATGTAAACTCAACCCCTAAAGCTCGGCGTAATTGATTGTCGGCTTCTTCAATTGTGTTAAAAGGTAATAAAGGGATACGATACCTTTTGGCTAACTCACTAAATTGGTTAATTGATTGCTCGACATTTTTTTCAAAATCTTGTTGAAGGCTTTTATCAAGTGCAGAGACTTCAACTTGCAAGTTACCATCGCTGATCACCATTTGATTCATGTCAGCTAATTTATGTTCAAGCGGATCAGTAACATGACAACAAACAAAATCATTATGCTGGCTGATGGATTTAACATACTCGCCGCACTTATCATTCCAACCATAGCCATCGCTAATTAATAGCACTAAGGCATCATGGCCTGCTATGCGAACCATTTGTTCAAACATATTTTCTAATGATAGGTGTGAAGCTTTTGTTGAGGTACCACTTTTGAGTTGATGATTTTGTTTGGTGATTTCAGCTAAAACTTCAATCACCTGCTTAGTACTACGCTGCGGCATTAGCGTGACAGCTTTATCATCATTAAATATGATACTACCAATACGATCGGTACTGGCAATTGCTTGCCATGCAATCAAGGCTGCGACTTCAGCGGCGATCACTGATTTCATTTTACCTGTACTACCAAAGAACATGGATTGTCGTTGGTCAACGACTATAAAAACGTTACGTTCTCGTTCTTCGGTATACACTTTTACATGTGGCTTACCCGTACGATTGGTAACTTTCCAATCCATAGTACGAATGTCATCACCTTTTTGGTATTGACGTAGCTCTTCAAAATTTAAACCTCGGCCTCGAAGTTTACTGATATTTTGTCCAGCGAGAATACTGCTGATAGGTTGTAAGGGAGAAAAGCCAAAGCCTTTGGCTTTAAATTGTAAACGCCTTAGTGCATCAATGCCTGTATACATCTCAGAATCTAATGCAGATTCTGCTTCAGAAGATATTTTCATAATCGCGTTGCCAGTTAATTGCTATGGAGATAAATGATTTGAGAATGACTTAAACCACAGCGACTTGCGCTAATATTTCATCAATAACTTGGTCAGCACTCACACCTTCTGCCAAAGCATCGTAACTTAAGATAAGGCGGTGTCTGATAACAGCATGAACCACTTGGCGAACATCATCAGGGTCAATAAATTCTTTACCTTTTAACCATGCCATGGCGCGGGCACTTTTATCTAACGCTAATGTCGCTCTTGGGCTAGAGCCTACTTTTATCCATTTAGCTAATGGTGAGTCTGGGTAAGCTTCTGGTGTACGTGTAGCGATGATAATGGCGACCATGTAATCAAGTACGGCATCGCTACAATGCACTTTACGAACTTCTTCACGTGCATCAAAAATACACTGAGGATCAATTGGTTCAAAGGTTTCTTTAACTGGTGTATCTTCACTTCTTACTAGTTTAACAATTTCAGCTTCAGCTTTAGCATCTGGATAATCTAGATTGATTTTCATCAAAAATCTATCCATCTGCGCTTCAGGTAACGGGTAAGTACCTTCTTGTTCAACAGGGTTTTGTGTCGCAAGTACCATAAATAGTTCAGGTAACTTATAGGTTTTACCAGCAACGGTGATTTGTCTTTCTTCCATTGCCTCAAGCAGCGCCGCTTGTACTTTGGCAGGTGAACGGTTTATTTCATCGGCAAGTAATAAGTTATTAAAAACAGGACCTTTCTGAAAAGTAAGGGTAGGTTTGCCATTAACCTCTTGATATACCTCAGTGCCGGTGACATCAGAAGGTAATAAATCGGGGGTAAATTGTACTCGACCTAAATCGACCGACAAGGCTTTAGCTAGTGCTTTAATAGAACGTGTTTTAGCTGTGCCAGGTAAACCTTCTAACAAGACATTGCCGTTAGTTAATAGCGAAATGAGTAGCGTTTCGACCATATGTTTTTGACCAATGACTGATTGCTCTAATTGGGTTTTTAATTGATTAATCGTCGCTAAAGTTTGACTCATTGTTTATTCCTAAAAGATCTTTTAAAACGTTATATTTACCAATTACATTAAGCTATTTAGCAAAAAAAACAAAGGATTAACGGTTAAATATAATAAATCATTATTCAAGTTCACGCCTTAATCACTAATGTTCATTTTGACATCTGTAAAGTAAATTAAACCCAGTTGGAACAGGAAAAAATTTTACGTTCAGAAACTCAATGTTTCCACAATTAGGCCGTAATGTGCTCGTTATTTATAATGAAATAGTAGTAATACCAAACGGATTAATTTATTGGTCAGCTTAGGTCTTCATTAGCGAGCTTAAAACAAATAAAATGACTTAAACATAGTTATTCTATATTTCATTCATTTTGTGATGTTATCAGTTTGCTAATGAGCTCCGAAGGGCGAGTTTAAAAGGCTTACAAGCGGCGTTATTAATTTTGACAAGGGAATAACCATTCTCTTCAATCAATGCCTTGCCTCTAAGCATTTTAATTCTCGCTAAGTGATCAATAACTTAGTCCGATTTGTATAATGTAGAATACTTGTGGCAGTCGTTCGGGTTAGTTTCTATCTCACTATGGGGGCGAAAGCGAGTTAGGGTTAATGTTCTAAATTCATTTAAAACTTACATGATACAATGTCCGCTTTGGGGATTTGAGATCTAATTCCGTGCAAAATTTTCGGCACAATCTCAATTGTGAATGGATGTGAGTTTTTATATAAAACGACAATTTTAGGATATCTGATCTTCCGTTTTCAACTCAAAAGCTAAGGTCAGCAATTGGCTCAGCCTGTGTGAAAACTATTTTGAACTAGTGTAATTCGATAATATCAACGAAAAAAGGC
>OJGO01000472.1_pt1 | contig 13854 bp, 8 predicted proteins | sample 1594871 | NCBI WGS metagenome assembly OJGO01 (sample SAMN05416798, study PRJEB24817) | seawater metagenome | isolation source: Sea water | place: Canada:Atlantic | collected 2013-07 | reverse complement strand
TTATTGGCTATTTAGACCATTTAAAAAGATCACTTAGTTAGTCTGGTTGGTATTAGTTAATTTTTTAAGGCGGCTATGATAGCATTTAATTTACATACCTTAAAAATAGATAACCCAGCGATGACAGCTTCTTTGAAAAGTATCCTGACGTTAATAACGTTATTTTTCATTAACGCCTGTGGTGCGGACAACTCAGCAGATTCTGTTTGGCGTGAATTACCACTGAAAAATACGGTATTATTAACCTTGCCACATGGCAAAGTCGTTATTGAATTAGCCCCTCAGTTTTCACCAAAGCATGTTGCTCAGTTCAGTCAATTAATCCAACAAGGTTTTTACGATAAAACAAGTTTTTACCGTGTGATAGATGGTTTTGTCGCTCAAGCAGGCCCAAAAGATGGCAGTAAAAAAGACCGCTCGGTGCCATTGCTAGCGATGGAAGCCGAGTGGCAGACAGATAAAAACTGGGCATACACATCGGTACAGGAAAATGATTTATTTGCTGAGCAGACAGGGTTTAAAGACAGTTTTGCCCTTGGCTACCAAGCAAATAATGACGGCAGTTCTGGTCGAGCTTGGTTAACACACTGCCCAGGCACTGTTGCAATGGCAAGAAATAATGAAGCTGATTCAGCATCGAGTCATTTCTATTTTGTGATTGGTCAAGCACCACGGTATTTAGACCGTATTATGACTATCTTTGGCCGTGTGGTTTACGGTATGCAACATATCCAAGCAATACAACGAACGGAAGCTGTCAAAGGTGATTATGCAGTGGACCATCGCGATTTTACTAACATAGTCAGCATGCAATTGATGAGTGACGTGGCAAAAGCAGATCAAATTCATATCGAAGTTGAAAATACAGAATCAACAAATTTTGCTGACCGCCTAGTGAAACGTCGTGCACGTGATAGTGCTTTTTTCTATAAAAAGCCGCCACCTGTGCTCGATGTTTGTCAGATCCCGATTAGAAGCCGCCGCGTGAAATAAAATAGCCGCAGAAAATATTCTTTAGTCATCTGGGGAGTGAGGTGTAAAGTTGTTATGACTTTGTAATTTAATTGCTTTATCAGTGTTCTGCTGTTCTCGACATGTTAAAGTAGGTTATTAATAATACAATTCTCTATTGTTAGTCGCTGAACAGGGACGATATTTTGCCGTTACTTTTATTAACATCTTTAAAAAAATACTCCCTTGAAGCAAAGGTTAAGTACTATGACTTAGCTACAGTAATTGCTTTTCTTAGTTTGTCTGTATTAAGCAACTCTGCTTGGGCAGATATTCAGCCACGCAGTGCGAGCCAAAATTATTCGCAAAAATCATTGTCAAATGCCGGAAACCCTGCCGCGGCAGCACTCATTGTTGCGCGCAAAGATCCGCATGTCATGACCGGAGGCTCTTTTGAAATAGGTGGTGGGGTGGAATATGGCAATTTAGATGAATTATTTGCCAAAATTGATGAATTATCATTATTGTTTAATCCACCCAAAGAAGGCGATGATGGCACCGGTGGCGAATCTCCCCCTAGCCCAGAAAACCCTGTTAGGGATTACCAATGGGAAGATATTTTTGTCGAGTATCCTGAGTTAGAAGATAGACTTGATATTATTAAAAGCAAAGTGGTGACCACGGCTAGTTTGCTAGCCTTAATTACAGCTGAAGGTTATGGCAAAGCGGAATTAACAAGTGAGGCGAGTTTTGTTTTGCATGAAGATTTTTTTGGCGGCACTTTATTATTGGGTATGGGATTTAATGGTAACTCAGAAGCGCTGGGGATTTTTGAGGAAATCACCTTTGATTCAGACATTGCAAAAGAGCAATTGAAAACGATTCCTGATTTTGAAGACACAGATCCGATCCAAGAACTAGATCTCTCTGGTGGTATTACCTTATTTTATGATCCTGCCAATAAAAAAGTTAAAATGTCTGTCGACAATGACAGTCTGTTGTTGGTTAAAGCAACAAAAATAGCGCAGTTTTCCTTAGCTTACAGCCGCAATGTCATACAAAGTGATGCCGGTGATTTATATTTAGGGGTAAAACCTATCTTTTATCGGGTTGGTTTGACCCATACCAGTACTCGTATTGGTGAAATTACCGACACGGAAGAATTGTTTGATGATATTAAAAATGCGAATTATGTTTATGAAAATGGCTTTGATGTAGATTTAGGACTTGTTTGGGCGGCAGAACATTATCAATTGGGCGCTTCTATTACGAGTCTCTTTGAGCATACCTATGAATTTCCTGACTTTGATAGAACTTCCTTTACGTCATTAAAAATATTAAATCAGCTTAATAAGCAAAGCTCTTTTACTATGGAGCGTCAATTGAAGTTAGAGGCAGGCATTTTTACTGACCAACGTCACTGGAGTTTAAACGTCGAATTAGATGCTAATGCAATTGAAGATCCTATGCATGACAATTATCAATGGTTCACATTAACAGGCGGTTATGCGGCAGATAGTTGGTGGTTGCCTAGTGCTCGTTTAGGTTTTAGCCGTAACTTGGCGGGTACAAAGCTTGCCTACCTTAATGCCGGGGTGACCGTGATGAAATTTTTTAACATTGATGTGGCAACCACTTTAGATACGGTTACGTTAGATGGTAGTGAGATGCTACGCGGTGCAAATATTCGTTTAGGTGTACAATTTGATTACTAAATGCGAACGCTAGATTTGTCAGTAAAATTAGCGAATTTACTCAAGAGTTAATTTGATTTGTATAACTAATATTACGATGTGCTTTATTTCGTTAACTTATAGTTAATATTAACAATATCAAACACACGCTCACCTTCTGGAGTATTTACAATTACTTCATCATCAACGGCTTTGCCTAATAATGCACGAGCCATGGGAGAGTCGATACTGATCTCACCTCTTTTTACATCCCATTCATCAGGGCCAACTAAGCGATAAACAACTTCAATATCATCTTCGTTGATTAATGTGACCCAAGCACCAAAAAAGACACGTCCTTCTTGCTGTGGATCGGGGTATACTATGGTCAAGTCTTCTGTACGTTTCATCAAAAAACGTACTCGGCGATCTATCTCACGCAAACGGCGTTTGCCATAAATGTATTCAGCATTTTCACTGCGGTCACCCTGTGCAGCGGCTTCACTGACTGAGCGAGTAATTTTGGGACGCTCATCTTTCCAAAGAAACTTAAGCTCTTTATCTAAACGGTCCCAGCCTGCGCGGGTTATATAATTGGATCTTTTCATCGTGTCATTTTACATAATAAAGTCGTGCTTTGTTAAAAATATCAAAAAATAATTAAAGCACCGATACTTCATGATTAGCTACCTGATTTTTATCGTAATTGAACTAATAAATGGATCTGATGGGCATTACATAACTTTTCTATCAAGAGAGTAATACCATCAATGACCCAGAGTTATCAAAATGGGTCAGCAGTAAAATTTTCGTCACAACAGTTTTCTGTTATTATGCTGGCCAACATATTATCCTGCTGGAACTGTCTTTCAATGTTAACTATTGCCGAGCAAATAGCTCAAGAACTCAATGTTAACGCGGTACAAATAAATGCCGCTATTACCCTACTTGATGATGGTGCCACCGTGCCATTTATTGCCCGTTACCGTAAAGAAGCAACACAAGGGTTAGATGATAATCATCTGCGTCATTTAGCGCAGCGTTTAAGTTATTTACGTGAGCTAGAAGATCGTCGCCAAGTGATTTTAGTTAGCATTAAGCAACAAGATAAGCTCAGTGCTGAATTAGAAAAATCAATTAAACAAGCTGATAATAAAACTCGCTTAGAAGATTTATATTTACCCTATAAGCCCAAACGTCGTACCAAAGGTAAAATAGCCAGTGAAGCAGGCATAACACCGTTAGCAAATAAGCTCTTTAATAATTGGCAACTTACGCCAGCAACGGAGGCCGTTGCTTTTATTAATGAAGCGGCAGGGTTTTCAGATGTAAAAGCTGTGCTAGAAGGTGCGAGTTATATTTTAGCTGAGCGTTTTAGTGAAGATGCAAGTTTACTGGCCAAACTACGTAGTCACATGCTAAAACAAGCGCATTTAGTCAGCAAACTTGTTAAAGGACAAGAAAGAGCTGGCGCCAAATTTCGCGACTACTTTGAACATAGTGAAAAACTGAAAACAGTTCCTTCTCATCGTATGTTAGCCATGTTACGCGGTAGAAATGAAGGTTTTTTACAGCTTAATATTGATGTCGATCCAGGGCAAAGTATTGCAACCTTTAATAGTGCAGAACAACTTATTATTGAACACTTAACACTTAAATGTTTGTCATCAGGTAATAAGCAAGCTGCGACGGAGTTTTTAACGAAAGTTGTGCAATTAACATGGAAAACTAAATTAAATATCAGTTTAACCAATGAATTGATTACGAGTTTACGTGAACAGGCAGAAACACAAGCGATAGACGTTTTTTCAAATAACCTTACTGATGTAATAATGGCGGCACCAGCAGGGCCGAAAGTAACTTTAGGTTTAGATCCGGGGTTAAGAACGGGCTGTAAAATTGCCATTGTCGATGGCACAGGAAAATTATTACATACTGCCACCATATTCCCACATGTCCCGCAAAACCATTGGGATAAGTCACTGCGTACCCTGGTGAACATTTGCCGACAGCATAAAGTTGAATTAGTAGCCATTGGTAATGGTACTGGCTCACGAGAAAGCGACAAATTAGTTGCTGAGGTGATTCAAACGTTTAAAGCGGATGAAAGCAAAGTGCAACTTACTAAGATGGTGGTGAGTGAGGCTGGCGCCTCTGTTTATTCTGCTTCTGAATTTGCCGCTAATGAGTTTCCTGATTTAGATGTCTCATTACGTGGTGCAGTTTCTATTGCCCGACGTTTACAAGATCCATTGGCCGAGTTAGTAAAAATTGATCCTAAAGCGATTGGTGTTGGTCAGTACCAACATGATGTTAGCCAAAGTCAGCTCAGTAAAACCCTAGATGATGTTGTTGAAGATTGTGTAAATGCGGTTGGTGTCGACCTTAATAGTGCTTCAGCGGCGTTATTAACTCGTGTTTCTGGGCTAAATAAAACGATGGCTGGCAATATTGTTGCTTTTCGCGATAGCCAAGGCCGCTTTACCAATAGAAAGCAGTTGAAAAAAGTTGCCCGTTTGGGACCAAAAGCTTTTGAGCAAGCTGCAGGTTTCCTCCGGATCACTGACGGTGATAATCCGTTAGATCAGTCAGCGCTTCATCCTGAAAGTTATCCAGTGGTGGAGAAAATTCTCGGTCAATTACAGCTTGATGTAGGTGAAGTACTTAATAACAACGAGCAATTACAATCCCTTGATATCAATCAGTTAACCGATAATGATATCGGTGAAATAACCATTAAAGATATTATTAAAGAGTTAGCTAAACCAAGTAGAGACCCAAGACCTGCCTTTAAAACCGCTAGTTTTGCTGAGGGGGTAAATACTATGGCCGATTTAATACCGGGTATGATACTTGAGGGAGTGGTTTCTAACGTTGCTAATTTTGGAGCCTTTGTTGATATTGGCGTGCATCAAGACGGTTTAGTACACATTTCATCAATCACCGATAAGTTCATCAGTGATCCACGTGAAATTGTAAAAGCTGGCGAAGTTGTTAAAGTGAAAGTGCTTGAGGTAGATGTAGCTCGAAAACGTATTAGCTTAACTATGCGTTTAGAAGAGCAGGTTAGCGCACAAACTAGCAAAGCTGCTTCAGCGAAAAGTGATGGTAAACACGATAGTAATAAAGTAAAAAATCAGGAAAACAGTAGGAATAACCACAGTAAGCCACCGGCAAAACATAATAAATCAAAAAGTAAGAAAGTAGACAATGCCGCTATGGGTAACGCTTTCGCGGATGCTTTTGCTAAGTTGAAGAAATAAAAAAAATTATTTTAAATTATTTGTTAAAATAATGTTGACTAACTTAATGAGAATGATTATCATTTGTTTCGTTGCTTAGGCAGTGAATGCTCTCTCACTAAATAAGTAACAACAAAGCACGGAACTTAGTGGTTATGCTCCAGGACACATAACCACTAAGTGACCACTTTGGGATTCTACGGAGTTTATTCGACATTAAATTTTTGATGGTTTAGCCAGTAATACTTTCTTGATGGCAAGTGTTACTGGCTTTTTTATGCTCGTTATACTTTGGCTACTTGAATTAAGATTATTTTTTAATAAAAAGTATTGACTATGTAAATGAGAATCGTTATCATTTATTTCGTTACTTAGGCAGTGAATGCTCTCTCACTAAATAGGTAACGTGCAAAGCACGGAACTTAGTGGTTATGTTCCAGGACACATAACCACTAAGCACCACTTTGGGGTTCTAAATTTCTATTTCTATTTCGATTTTAAAATTTTGATGGTTTACCAGTAATACTTTCTTTCTAGCAAGTATTACTGGTTTTTTTTGGCCACTCTTTATGGCTGTTGATTTGCTACGCAATTTTGAATCGACCGACGACTTCAGACATATTATTACTGCTTGTTTTTAATTGCTGACTAGTTTCGCTGAGCTGTTGTGTGGTCACCAGTGATTCATCCGTCATACTTGCTAAATCACTAATACGTAAATTAACTTCATCAGCCGCCTCGCTTTGCTGCTCGGTAGCTCTGGCAATTTGTGTATTCATGTCCGAAATAACCTCCATTAATCTGTCAATTTCCGAAAGAGAATCATCCGCTTTTGCTGTTTGGGCCACTGTTTGCTGCGAAATATCTTGGCTCACTTTTACCGCAGAAACCGCTGCTTGAGCGCCCGTTTGTAACTTCTGTATCATTTGCTGTATCTCATTGGTACTTTGCTCTGTACGGTTAGCCAAGGTACGTACTTCATCAGCGACAACTGCAAAACCACGACCTTGCTCACCGGCGCGTGCAGCTTCAATGGCGGCATTTAGCGCCAACAAATTAGTTTGCTCAGCAATGCCTCTAATCACATCGAGCACTGAGCCAATATTTTCACTCTCTGACGCTAGGCTTGTGACTACATGACTTACCTCATCGATATTAGTCGACAGCGATTGCATTTGGGTAATAGTGCTCGAGATGATCTTTTTACCATCAGTGGTATTGTTTCGCGCATCGTTTGCTGCTTGCTCAGCTGAGTTAGCATTATCACTCACGTCTCTGATCTGAGTGGTCATTTCTTCCATAGCAGTTGCTACTTGTGTGGTAATGTCATTTTGGTTTTGGATAAGAGTTTGAGCACTGTCGCTAGCACCAGAAACAGCGTGTGCATGGCCTAAAACCTGCTCGGTATTATTGGATACATCTTGTAATGATTGGCGCATCTTACTGGTGAAATGATTAAAATAGTTAGACAATCGAGAAATTTCATCGTGGCCAGTATCATCTAAAGCATTGGTTAGATCGCCATCGCCTTGTGCTATATCTTTCATTAACTCTGCGGCTGAGCGAGTAGGCTTTAAGATACTATTACCGATAACATAGCTTAAAATAACGATAAGTATGGCGATAATAAGGCTATCAATAATGAGCATGTTACGTTGTTTAGCGAACGTTGCTTCAATATCATCGAGGTAAGTACCTGAGCCAATAATCCATTGCCACGGGGTAAAACCTTTAACAAAGCCTATTTTATCGACCGGATCGTCAAAGCCAGGCTTAGCCCATTTGTAATATACGAAACCATCTCCTTTAGCTGTGGCAACATTAACCATATCGATAAATAAAGCTTTACCATCAGCATCTTTAATACCCGCTACATTTTCTCCGTTCAATGCTGGTTTGATTGGGTGCATTATCATATTGGGTGTGAAGTCATTTACCCAAAAATAGTTATTACTGTCATAACGCAGACTAGCAAGAATGCTTAACGCTTGCTCTTTTGCCTTGCTTTCATTGAGCTCACCTTTTAGTTGTAAAGCATAGTGGTGCTCAATAATGCCGTAAGCACTATCAACTAGCTCTTGTGTCGTGTGTTTTTTTTGCTCCAATAATGATTTGTATTCTTCTGATAAACTCATAATATCAAGCACTGAAAGACCGATAATGATTAATACCACCAGCATGGATAACCTTTGCTGTATGGTAAACTTCCTTAAAAAATTCATAAAAATCCCTTTTAAATGAGTAGATTGTGTTAGTTAGTCTAGTTCAATTTTAGTGTAGTTCAATTTTTTCAATAATTCTGAACAAGCAAAATAAAAGTTCTTATGTGGAAAGATAAAAGTGACTGTTATGTTTGAAGAGGGTGGTAAAGCGATGAAAAACTAATGGCAAGCATAAAAAAAGGGAAGCATATGCTTCCCTGTAAAATAACCCCAAAAGAGGTTAACTAACGCAAGTTGTACTACTAAATATATGTTTTAGTTGCTTAAATCATAAAACTATAAAACGTATTTAGCAGAGAATTGTAAGTAGTTTGAGTCTTTGCTGACTTCATCCATTTCAAAATTACCGACTTCTACACCAAATGAAAGTTGCTTGGTAAAGTTTTTAAATAAGTTAATAGCTACATGGTTACGCTTTGTATCGGCTAAGTCAGCCTCTGTGCTGCCATAAAATACGGTTGAACGCATATCGTCAGTCCAAAAGTGACGGTAAGCTACCATGTATGATGTGGTTTCTTCAGCTTCTTCACCCACTAAATCTCTCGCGGCAACTACACCAACATAGCGACCTGTGTTGCCACCGTGCACTTGAAAGCGCAAATCATCTTTACCAAAAGTTTTAATACGACCAGCAACACCAAAACCAACGGCTGACTCTGTATCTCCACCGACAGTGTTCAACTGACGTGCTAATGCAGATACTGAAACATTACCCCAATCACCTTTGAAATTATATTTAGCGATAAAATCTGGAATAGAATCTTGACTGCTGTCACCTTTATCTGAATGTGGGTTCTCTAAAGAAAGTTGTAAACCACCCATGGTATAACGAACTTGCCCTTGTCTAATAAACGCAGTGGCATTTAATGGACCGCCAAAGTTAGCAGCCTCTGCAATCGCGCTAGTATTCATAAAGGTTGTCCAAGTTTGGCCAACTAAAATATTTTTATATTTGATAAAAGCGTGGCGTAATCTTGGGTGTGATGAGTTAGAAACAATTTCGTTGCCGCCGCCACCGTAAAAATCTAATTCGATAAATCCAGTAACATCGCCGTGAACGTACTTAGTATTGAAACGAGTTTCATTGGCTGAGAATTTTGTTGAAGATATATCATCAACTACTGCCGCGTGACCAATCCAGTAATCATCGTTGGTAACTGGCGAGCTAACATCACCGCTGATTGAACGAACATCTGCTTTGATATAACCACCAAAAGTAATGGTGTCACCGTCATCTAATTTAACCGTGTAGCCAGCATTAGCGGCACCAGTTACAGCTAATAAACTTGTTGCGAGTACTACTTTCTTTAATTTAAATATTGAATTATTAAACATTGTATTTCCCATTTTGTTTTATTTGTTTTTAGTGTGACTTATTATTATGAGGTCTTAAGTGCCTCTTATTATTTTCTTTACGGTTTGCTTGGTTGTTACTTTTCGTTATCGAATAATAAGTTAGTGTGTAAAGTGAACAAAAGGAATTAGACCTAAGTCTACATTGCTAAAAAAAGGGGGTAGACTTTAGTCGATTTCAAGTAGATTTTTAGGTATTTAGAGACTTACTTGGCTTTAAAACCAATTCTAAAACCACCCCAATGCTTACCCTGAACAAATATTGGCGCTGAAACATCATGCATAATTTCACCGGTATCACGCTTGTATGTTTGCAGTAAAAACTTATCGATGTGTTTGCCACAACGAATGCCCGTGGGGTCATCAAATAGTCGTTTAGTGCGGTTATTGATAATATCTGTTGCTGCATTGCCGGTTAGCGGCTTAGAGAAGCATTTATTATGGGTAGGGAAGTAACTGTTAATGTCTACAGCGCCAGCGTAAATCATCTCAGGAAACTCAACTAGCAAAGGCTCTTGAATTTTAGGTAAATGCTGGTCGGTAAATTTATCAAAAGAAGTACTGTATTTCTTCGGCTCACAGCTACCTAGTTGTTGATAGCTAAAGTTAAATAACTGTTGTTGAGTAATAAGGTTTTTTTCGATACTTTGTTCAAATAATTGCCCTACCTGGCTAGCGGATAGCTGTGCTTGTTGACACATTTTTGCAATGAGAGAGTCACTTTCAAAAGAGGAAATGTGGACGAAAATTGATTCCGAACTATTGGATAGAGTTTGCGCTTGAATTGATGCTTCCTGAGTTTCGCTACTCTTATTTAATAAAAAATCATGCAAACGTACCACAGAAGATGAGATTTCTTCTGCTGCGAAGTCTTGCTCTGTTAACGCATGACTTATTTGATCGCTTGCCGCAGAAGAGTCAGTCAGTAATTGATCTATTTCAGCAAAGCCGTGTGACAATTCCGTCATGGTAGAAACTACACTGTTGGTTTGTTCAACAATCTGTGACATAGCCAGAGTTGTTGCACTGGTTTCATCACTTGTTTGCTTGAGCATCTCACCAATTTGCGCCGTTGCATCAGCTGTTTTACCAGCTAAAGCCCTAACTTCATCAGCCACGACGGCAAAACCACGACCTTGCTCTCCAGCACGCGCCGCTTCTATGGCGGCATTTAATGCTAATAGATTAGTTTGTGCAGAAATCCCATCGATAACATCAGTAATACTTTGAATGGCCAGGGCTTTCTTTTCAAGAGAACGTATCTTTTCTGCCGCGCTATTTACCGATACATTGAGCTGATTAACGATATTAATATTGTTACTTAGCTGAGCTGAACTGGCATTACTAGATGACATAGCATGACTCGCTTGCTGAGAAGCAAGTACGGCATTGTCGTTAATTTGTTTGGAGTTGGCAGACATTTCTTCGGCTGCAGTCGCTAATCGGTCAACATCTTCACTCGATTGTTCAATTGCGCCACTAAGTTGTGCTAAGAAATAGCTTATTTCTGCTGAGTTAATCGCAAGTTCGCTTGCTTTACTACTAATTTCGCCTCCAATGACGCCAAGTTCAGCATTGCTGTGAGTTTGTTCTTGCTCAGCTATTAGAGCCGCAGTTTTCAGGGTTTGTTTGTGTATTATGTTGGATAGAAACAAGAGAGTAAAAGCGCTAAGAGTGAACAAAAAAAGACTATAAAGTTGCGCTGAAACTAAATAGGTTTGGCTCAAGTAAGCCAGTAAAGTGAGTAGCGTTGATAGTAAAAGGACAGTAGAGAGTAACTTCTTATTCATGGAATTCTCATTAACAGTTTAGTGCATAAGGCACTGTAAAGTAGGGTTAAATAATTTCCAGAGGCGGTTTATCTATATCTAATAATAATCCCTTGTAATTTTGGTAGCAACTCGCCGACTAGTTTAGCATTACAGCACTAAAAACAAGGGTTCAGCTATTAGACTTTAGTGTTGCAAGCCCTCAACTTTATGATGGTTTTCCCGTAACTGTAAGTAGTCGTTTACAGTTTTAAGCGACTGAGCAATAAAGGAATCAGCAAAGTATTTTTATTAGTAATATGCGTGTTAACCTAGCTGAAAAGTCAAATTCATTTAAGTATTTATTACGCTAAATATTAAGATATACAAAGGACGTGTTATGAAAAAATACATTATAGTATTTATGTTGTGTTTGTTAGCTTATTCCGCGGTAGGGAAAGCGGCATCATTAGGTTTGGGTGATCGGGTTTATATTGACTCTAAAGTACTATCTACCGATCGTGAGCTGCAAGTTCTACTGCCTGAAAATTATTTTTCAAATACACAAGCCACTTACCCCGTTATCTATTTGATTGACGGAGATTATAACTTCCACGGCGTGTCGGGCATGCTGGATTTATTGGCGAATAAAGGACAATTAATTCCTGATGTGATTTTAGTGGGCATTGCTGATAAAGGCACAAGTCAATACCATGAATACATGACACCCAGTGTGTTTGATTCAAAAGCAAAACCAAGTAAGGGAAAAGCTGCCAAGTTCATTCGTTTTATTACTGAAGAAGTAAAACCATATATTGATAATAATTACCGTAGTGCAGAGAGCTCTACCTTGGTTGGACATTCAATGGGGGGGTTATTTGTGTTAAATATGTTGCTTGAAAAGCCGTCTGCTTTTAATAACTACGTGGCAATTAGCCCGTCAGTATGGGTTGCTGATCAAGGCATTGTTGCTAAAGCGAAAGAAAAACTGAGCAAAGCGCAACACAAACCCGTGTCATTATTTTTGTCACTCGCGGATGAAACTCGGATGGGGCAATATGATTTTATTAATGCCTTAGATCTAACGCAACCCAATAATATTAATTGGCAATTTAAACACTATCCAGATGAAAATCATAACTCTGTAGGTATTATTGCATTACGAGATAGCTTAAAAGCTATTTATAAACCTTGGTATATTGTTGAGAATAAGCTGGCTACATTTAAAACGCCAGAGTCGATAGTACAGCATTATCAAACAATAATGACAGAATTCGGTTTTAGCCAACCGATGCCCTCAACGAGCGTTCAAGAGATATTTAGACGCCATTATCGTAATAAAAATGCAGCCTCATTACCTACTTTTATTGAAGAGACAATCAAGCAATTACCAGCATCTAAACAAGCGTTGATTACTATGCAAGCCAAGTATGTTGCGCATTTTGATTCACCTAAGGCCTCATTGCCTCTATTAATAGCGGTAGAGAAAGAGTTCTCACAATCTATTGACCACTTAAAAGCGATAGCGAGCACTTATGAGAAATTAGAAGATAAGGGGATGGCGCATGAATACTATCAAAAGGCGCTTGTGCTAGCGGAAAAACAAAAGGCTAATCAGTGGCAGTTTAATATTATTAACGCTAAATTAGTGGCAACCAAGTAGACATAAATAGTGATGAAAGCCTACTTAGCTAATGAAAAGAGTAAACAAAAAAGCCTAGAGATGTACTCTAGGCTTCTTTTTATTTCTTTTGTACTACTTTTATCTTATTAAAAAGCAACCTGCATGGCAAGACGGAAGTTTCTGCCATCTCCCACGGTCACGTTAGACACTCCGCCACCAGCGAGGTAATCAGTATCAAATAAGTTTTGCACGTTAAAACGTAAGTTAATATCGGTATTTTGTAAGACTATTTTATAAGTAGCACCCACATCAACACGGGTATAAGCATCTTTTACTATGGTGTTATCGGTATTAGCAAAACGTTCGCCTTCATAAAAAGCACCGGCATTAATAGAAAAGTTTTCAGTCAATTCATAACGTGACCAAACGGAGGCTGACCACTCTGGCGCATCTACAGGCGTTGAGCCATTAAACTGACTATCTGCACCATAGGCGGCATCCAAGTTCATCATAGATGCCATGATAAATAATTTATCGGTTACCGCGCCTTGTGCCGCTACTTCAAAACCTTTGTGGCGTTGTTCACCTGCTTGCGTAGTAATTTTAGTGATATTTTCATCCACGCTTTCATAGTCTTCGGTTACTAGTACACCCGATTTAGTGATGTCGAATAGTGCAGAGGTTAACAGTAAGCGGTCATCGAATAATTGCCATTTTACACCAACTTCGTATTGCTTCGAAGTCTCGGCATCGATCTCCATACCGTGGTTAAAATCATCTTTATCATTAATGGTCTCACTACTTTGCGGCTCAAAACCTTCACTATAACTGCCATAGAAGGTAGCACTATCATTCGGGTGATATAGTAGACCTGCTTTAGGTAATACCGACTCATTATCAGCACCTGTTTTGCTTTGTTTATCGTAACGGCCACCAATCATCACCTGCCATTCTTGGTTAATAGTGATCAAATCCTGGATGTAAATACCATAATAACTGTCTCTTATACACATCTGACGCTGCCGACGATATGCAGTGTGT
>OJGO01000469.1_pt1 | contig 13977 bp, 9 predicted proteins | sample 1594871 | NCBI WGS metagenome assembly OJGO01 (sample SAMN05416798, study PRJEB24817) | seawater metagenome | isolation source: Sea water | place: Canada:Atlantic | collected 2013-07 | reverse complement strand
ACCTGATAGTGATATGTTATTACTTGATGTTACGCCATTATCTCTTGGTCTAGAGACTATGGGTGGTTTAGTAGAAAAAGTTATTCCACGAAACACCACAATACCTGTTGCAAAAGCGCAAGAATTTACCACATTTAAAGATGGTCAAACGGCCATGGCCGTTCACGTCTTACAAGGTGAGCGTGAATTAGTTGAGGATTGTCGTTCGTTAGCCCGTTTTGAATTACGCGGCATTCCTGCAATGACTGCTGGTGCAGCTCATATTCGTGTAACGTTTAAAGTTGATGCGGATGGTTTACTCTCTGTCTCGGCGATGGAAAAGTCATCTGGTGTGGAATCGAGCATTGAAGTTAAACCTTCTTTTGGTCTTGATGACAATCAAATTAGTCAGATGATCAAAGATTCAATGAGCAATGCGGCTGATGATATGCAAGCGCGTATGTTGAAAGAGCAACAAGTTGAAGCCTCACGCGTTATAGAGTCTGTTCAAGCTGCTTTATTGGCTGACAGTAAGCTACTTAATAGTGATGAAATTACGGTTATTGAAAACGCAATTAAGTCACTTGCTCAGGTTAGCCAAGGTCAAGAAATTAAAGCGATAGAAAATGCACTGGATAAGTTAAACGACAGTACAGCAATATTTGCTGAACGTCGTATGGATAGTTCAATTAGTGAAGCCCTTGCAGGCCAAGCAGTTGATAAAATGTAGATTATCTTTGATAAGATCCTGATTATATTTAAGTTAGGCGAAAGCCTTTCAAGCAGAGAATAAATAAAATGCCAAAAATTATATTTTTACCTAATGAAGAGTTATGTCCAGATGGTGCAGTAGTTGAAGCCGAAACTGGTGAGAGCGTGTTAAATGTTGCCTTAAGAAATGACATCGGCATCGAACATGCTTGTGAAAAAGTATGTGCCTGTACCACGTGTCACGTTATCATTCGTGAAGGTTTTGACTCTATCGAAGAAGGTGATGAGCTGGAAGAAGATATGCTGGATAAAGCTTGGGGTTTAGAGCCTGAATCTCGCTTAAGCTGCCAATCGATAGTTGGTGATGAAGACTTAGTGGTCGATATTCCAAAATACACAGTTAATATGGTGTCTGAAAACCACTAGCCTATAGCTACTTTAGGCATTCAATTAGAAATGGCTAATTATTAACGCTTAAATTTTGGCATTTTTGTTTCTCATCGTATGTTCACTTTGAGAAAATTTAAAGGGTAATTACTTAATTGTTGTTACCCTTTTTTGATCGGATAGAATGTCGGTTTGTAGAGTTGTTCACCCGTGGCATATGGTAATAACGTGATTCCACAGAAAACTTAATGAGTACTTTTCTTACTATCAAGCTGTCTATATAGAATTGATCAATGTTTGCTTATTTAACTCTGTTATTTCTAGCCATTTATAAAAAATATCATCACTATTAATAAATGGAAGTAACTGATTGAATTTTAACAATTCAACGACTTAATACTATTTAAAATTGGTTAGTGTAAATATCAATTATTGTTTGTAAAAAAGGCTTAGTTAATGTCAAAGAAGAAATATTCAAAAAGCGAAATCTCTCTTATAGATGAAGAGATTTGTATGGCAGATGAAGAGTTTATTGTGAGTAAAACTGATTTACGTGGTTTTATAACTTATGCCAACCGAACCTTTATGGAAATGGCGCGTTTATCAGAAGATCAATTACTAAATATTAATCATAATATAATTCGTCATCCGGATATGCCTAAAGGAGTGTTTAAACTTATTTGGATGACAATTAAGAAAGAGAAAGAATTTTTTGGTTATGTTAAAAATCTTTGTAGCGACGGTAGGTATTATTGGGTGTTTGCCAATATAACACCAGAGTATGATGCAAGCGGAAAGTTGTCGGGGTATTTATCGGTAAGGCGTAAACCTCCTGTTTCTGCCATAGAAGCAATTGAACCTATTTATCAGCAAATGCTTCAAATAGAAAAGTCAGCGAGTTCAGACAAAGTCGCTGAAGATAAGTCGATTGAATTTCTTCAACAGCAACTTGATAGTATAAAAGTAGAGTATCAAGATCTTGTTATTAGTTTATTTAACGGTAAATAGAGGTTTATATGACAAACCATCACTCAGCAAAAATGAACAAGTCAACCAAGGTTTCAGCAAATATACCTCTGTTAAGAACAAAATTAAAAGTTTATGCAATAACACTTGCCCTTGTTGCTTTTACTATGTTTATTTATGTGTTTTTTATGCACGGTTTAGACTGGTTTATTCTAACAGCAGCGTTAATTGTAGCTTTAATATCAGCAAAAATATTCACGGGATTTGGTGCTTATTTAACAACATTGAAAAATATTAATGATGTGTTAATTATGGCAAATAAGGGGCAATTAACTAAGAGGATAACGCAAACTAAAGGACAAGGTGAAGTCGGTAAGGTGGCATGGGAGTTAAATGAGTTTTTTGACATTTTGGAAAACTACTTTAATGAAGTGAATACCTGTTTTCGTTATGCTGTAAATAATGACTTTTCGCGACCTACCTTTCCAACCGCTCTACCTGGTTTATTAAAATCATCTTTAAAGCATATAAATAAATCTCTTGAAGCAATGAATAAGAATGTCGAATTTATTTCACAAAATGCCCTTACCAGTGAACTGTATGAGCTAAATACCCATAATCTCATCGATGACTTACATGGTAGTCAACGAGACTTTACTAAAATAACAGAAGAAGTTACTCAGGTTGAAGTTTTAGCAAAGGAGAATGTGGCTTCAGCAGAGGTGAGTAATACAGTAGTTAAAGAAATTAATCTGTCACTTAAAAGCATCAACGATAATGCCACATCTGTTGCTGGAGTGGTGAGTGTATTAAATGAGGATAGCCAAGAAATTTCAACTGCACTTTCAGCTATTACAGCAATAGCTGATCAGACTAACTTATTAGCACTAAATGCTTCTATTGAAGCCGCGCGAGCTGGAGAGCATGGCAGAGGTTTTGCTGTGGTAGCAGATGAAGTTAAAGCATTGTCTTCTCGAACTAAGGAAATAGCCGATGAGATCTCAAGTATTTTACAATCTTTTTCTCAACGAGTTATTGATATCACAGAGCAAGCTGAACAATCTGTGACTTTAACCGCATCAGCTAACAGTCTAATTGATAATGTTCATGAAAATATAGAAGCACTTTTAGCTTCGGCAATAAAAACAACAGAGTGTGTAAATGTAGCAAAAGATCAAGCCTCTGGCTCTTTGGTTAAAGCAGACTTAATGGTTTTTAAACAAAATGCATATAGGGCTATTTCAAACAAAGATGCTGAGGAAAGTCGTAAAATTGTTAGTGTTGATTATCATGATTGCTTGTTTGGTCAATGGTACTTTGGCGAGCAGGGCGAGCGCTTTAGACATACAGCAAGTTTTACTCAGATAGACATACCACATCAACAAGTTCACAAGTCTATAATGAGTGCTCTAAACTTAAGTGAAGAAAATTGGCAGGGTGATAAAGAAATTAGACGAAACATTGTTTCTCATATCAAAGAGATGGAGTTGTCCAGTCAAACACTGCATAAAAAAATTGATATGATGGTTGCTGAAAAAAATAGCCATTAGTTAATACTATATTTTAGAAAGGGTTGTAACGTGAGAGTGTTATGCCCTTTTTTAGTATCAAATCATGGTTGCTAGTGCCTGTTTTTGGCTTTTGCTCTGAAAGCCTAGATTGTTAAAATATAACATGTGCAAATACAGCGTGTGCAATGGCTTATTCTACAGAATATTGATTAATAGTGGCTTTAGAAACTCATCTTGATTAATCCATAACTCCACCAATATTGCATAAGCTATTTTTAGAATAATAATGCGCTGTTATCCCGAAAGTTATAACTAATCTTTTTGTTAAGATGCGCTAAAATGGGTAAAGATAATAGGGACTTGATAACCTAGCATAGGAGATCATGTTGTTTTATTTGGTATATACTTAGAAAAAGATGATCACTAATAACAGAGGTCTTTTTTGACCAGAAGTGAATTAGAATTGAACAAATACATGCAGCGTGATGCTGCGGCATTGTTATACGGCAATGCAGTTTCCGGTATTGTAATCTCTATGATTACTTCTACTTTTCTAGTTTTCATGTTCAACAATCCATTAACTGACTCTTTTAAACACATATGGTGGTGGGGCATGAGTACATTGCTTGTGCTCAGAATGGTTGATGTCATCATCTGGAAAACTAAACTGCAGCACACTAATTTTTATGGGGAAAAAGCGGTTAAACGTTATATTGCCGGCGTAAATCCAACAGGTATTATGTGGGCGGTATACTTGGTTTATATTACCAAATACACTAGCTCAGTCGAATTAACTACGACGCTTATTGCCATCGCTGCTATGGCCGGTGGTTCAGCTACGATACTCGCAGCTCATAAATACACTGCAATGTTCTATGCCTTCATACTACTCTCACCTGCCTCGGTAGGTTTACTCTTATCTGATCAACATGCGTTACAATTGCTGGGTTTTTTGGGCGTTTCTTATAGTATCGTGATGCTTATTACCTCAAAAAAGTCGGCAGACTTCACGCGAAACACCTTATTTTTAAAAAATGAAAATAAGGCGTTAGTACATCAAATGGAAGAAAAAGTTGAGCAACGTACGAGAAAGATTTATGAACTCTCTAATCTTGATTCACTCACAGGTCTGTATAATCGAACCGCCTTTATCACTCATCTAAAGGCTGTGTTAGCTTCATCTAATAAATCATTTGCATTGTTATTTATTGATTTAGATGGCTTTAAGAAAATAAATGATTCTATCGGGCATCAGGCTGGAGACCAAATTTTAAAACAATCCGCTGACCGCCTAAAAATGTGGTCTTTTGATACGAAGCTCCTGTGTCGTTGGGGAGGGGATGAGTTTTTAATGGTATTGGCTGATACCGATGAAGTTGGCGCTGTTGACATATCTGAGCAACTGATCGAGATGTTATCTGAGCCCCATAGTACTGAAAATAGCGTTTTATCAGTCGGAGCAACCATAGGTATTGCGCTATATCCTGAGCACGCCAAAACAGAAGATCGTCTTATCCAATCAGCAGATATGGCGATGTATTATCAAAAAAAGCAGGCACGCTCAACTGTTGGTGTGTATAACGAACAAATGGATGAACTTTATTCTTATGAACTGCGCTTAAAAGATGCATTGACTAAAGCGATTGAGAAGCAGCAATTAAGACTCGTTTTTCAACCGATAGTCTCAGCTAAAAACAGTCGAGTAGTCGCTTTTGAAGCGCTACTTCGTTGGCAACTTGATGATGATAATATTCCCCCTGATGAATTTATTGGTATTGCAGAACAATACGGTTTGATACATGAAGTGGGGGCATGGGTATTAAAAGCTGCCTGTTTGCAGGCGAGGCAATGGTCTTCAGAACAACCGCTTGCTGTTTGCGTGAATGTTTCTGTGATTCAGCTGCAAGATGAACATTTTATAACTATTGTCGATGATGCTCTTTCACACAGTTCGTTGCCTGGCGAATTATTGCATATAGAAATCACCGAATCGGTTTTTGCTGCAGATACCAATATTATCTCGAACCGAATTAAACAACTTCAAAACAGAAAAATCAAAGTGTCCATTGATGACTTTGGTACCGGATATTCTTCTCTTTCGGTTATTCAAGATTTAGCCATCAACATGGTTAAAATCGACCGCTCGTTTGTCAATAAAATGAATACTAATGGTCATGCGATAATTTCTGCTGTGATGCATATCGCTTCATCGTTAGATTTCTTGGTCATTGCTGAAGGTGTGGAAACTGAAGCGCAAGCTAAAGAGTTACAAAAGCTAGGAGTGCATTATCTTCAAGGCTATCATTATGCTAAGCCTATCGAAATTGAAAATATTGATCGCTACTTAACTCAAGTGCCTGAGAAGTACTGAAACTAGCGAAGAGCAACTAGCGTTCTGCTTTTTCCTTTCGAACCTCTGGCATAAGTTTTAGGGGGAGCTAATTCTTTTCGGCTTACGTTAATTGCTGACAAGCTTGCTTACAGGCAATTGTTAAACGCTCAAGTGACTTTTTTGTGGTAATACCAAACCTTAGGGTATCTTGCTCATCAGCGAGCCGACAATAAACACCATATTGGCAAAGTAACTGGTACAATTTTTTTGCTGTATCTTGTTGATGAAAACTCAGCGTAAGAAATAAATCACAGCCGTTAACCTTGTTAAGTATCGTTTGAGGGAATACTCCTCTCAGCATTTGCTCTTGCTTAACTCTAAGTTGCTTTAACGTGTCTCTCTGAGTTGTTTGCCAACTGATATCTTGTAATGCATGTTGCGCAATTAATTGTGCTGGCCCGTTAACTTGCCATGGGCCTAATAATTCTTTAAATGCCTCACACCAATAACGACTTGCTACTAAGAAACCAATTCTAATTCCGGCTAAACCAAAAAATTTACCAAAAGACCGCAATACCAAACTGTGATCACTTTCTGGTTGATTATCTTTTTGAACGGCTTCTCGACTACCATAAGACTGATTTTCTAGCATAGTGTCTGACATGACATCAATAAAGGCTTCATCGAGTACCAGCAAACCATTAAGACGTTCTAATTGCTGTCGATATGAATTAATGAGCTGAGCACTGTAAAACATTCCTGTTGGGTTATTGGGGTTAATGATCACCAAAACACTATTAGGAAATATATCAGCCGTTTCTGGGAGCTTCTCTTGATAAAAATGCAAATTATAACCGGCATTTTTCCATGCATGAGCATGCTCTTTATAACCACGTTCAGGTAAGTAGACATCTTGGCTATCTGAATTCTTTTGACGATATAACGCTGGTAAAGCTTTAATTATTGCCTGAGAACCATTAGTAATCATCAGCTGTGAACACTGATAATACTGCTGTGCCGCTGAGATTAACGCTAGATTTTGTTGTGGTAATTGTTGCCAAACACTCAGTGGTATATCTGGAATAGGGTAACTGATGGGGGCAATACCTGTAGATACATCGAGCCAGTCGCTAGGCGGAATATTATATTCTTTCGCAATCTGTTGTAGTTGCCCGCCATGAAGTAATGCCATTTTATTCCTATGTGTATTGTTTATATGAAAAATTAACTTATTAGGTAGTTAATGAATCAAATAAATCGCTAGCTGAACTATGAATATTAAAACCAGTAATAATACGCTGGCACGAGTAACTACTTGTAAACTCGTCGGTATATCTTTTGTGGTAACACTATCACCACAACCTAAAATGACAGAATTGCTCTCTTTTCCGTGGTAAAAAGCACTGCCACCTAAATGCCTATTCATTACTGTAGCACCAGCGGCCATTACCCAGCCGCCGTTATGGCTTTTGTATTGATTACCTTGCCTGTGGGCATTTTTAATGGCGCAAATAGTACTGCTTTTTTTTAGTCCCTGAAGAGCATACAGTAGAGTACAGCATTTACCGGAAAGAAAACCTAACAAATCATCAAGTCGAGCACTGGCATAACCAAAGGCGTTGAAACGTGCGTTCTTATATCCCCACATTGCATCTAAAGTATTGGCGAATCGGTGTATTATGACCAATGGTGCACCACCTATAAGATAGTAAAACAAAGATGCGATAACCGAATCATGGCCATTCTCTAACATAGACTCTATAGTCGCTCTCGACATTTCTTGCTCTGAAAGCTTGCTGGTATCTCTGCTTACTAAGTAACCGGTAAAATATCGAGCCGTTGTTAAGTCGCTAGTGTTAAGGGGCTTGTATACTTGCATAGCATGTTGGTGCAAGCTATTTAGCCCTATGGCAAGATAAATAATGGTAGCATCGAGCAATACTTGCCAATACCAAATCAGGTTGTTTAGTTGGTAAAAATAAATTATTGGTAAGGGTAAAACCAGTAAACACCAGGCCAAGGTGCCCAGCAATTTAGCTTTTACAGTATCTCTACTATTAATCGTATTTTCTTGAAGCGGGGGATTTTGTTGCGTTGATGTTTGGTTTTCACTTTCATGAGCTGCTTGCCAAGTATTATTTAGTCTAGCCTCTAGTTGTTTTGCTAGCCAACCAAAACCTACTAAGTAATGAAAACGCTTAACTTCTCCTAAATATTTATCCAGTAATAACGCCAGTGATACCGTAATAAAGAGAGAAAAATTAGGTAATAACATAATAGTGTGATGGAAGATGTTGGCGATAAGTTCTGACATGAAGTTAAGCTGCTCTAGTGTTTATCAAGATTATTACGCAGATCACAAGTAAATTGCATTACCTTGCTAGCACGAAGCTATCATCATCATGCTGGTAAGTTAACGGTAATAGGCAAGCATTATCGAATAATTCATAGGCATTACCTGATGAGTTATGCCCTAATTTTGCTAAAAAGCAGCGTAATGCCTCGCCATGGAAAATAACTAAAATATTTTTATTTAAGTGGTTATGAGCTAGGGCTTTAAGCGCTTGGTAAATTCGTGAGCCACAGCTTACTGCACTTTCACCACTTGGCGGTGAGATCTCGGTAAATTGATGTAATATTTCATGGTAGTTTTTGTCAAATTTAATATCCGCAATATACTGCCCTTGCCAAGGTCCTAAATTTCGTTCATTGAGATCATTTACTTGAGCAATTGGGATATTTAATATGCGTTGGCAAATTAGTGCGCTGTCAACAGACCGCCCGAGAGTTGATGAAACAATTAAGTCTATCTTTTTTGAGCCAAGTTGTAGAGCTAGCTGTTCTGATTGTTGCTGACCTTTTTGTGTCAGCTTGCTATCTAATTGGCCTTGAAAACGGTGGGTTTTGTTCCATTTTGTTTGCCCATGACGCGCTAAATATAAAGTAGTTTTCATTTTTTACATGATGCTTTCATACCATTTGAGCGCATGAGGATAACTAAATCGTTACTTAGGTTCAACGGAAATATTCGTGTTAATGAGTATTCTCTGCTGAGTGACTTGTTTAGTTGTGACGACGTTAATTGTTGAATAACTATCCTGTATAACGTAATATCCGCCCCGATTTAGGTGTCTTCGGTGTTAATTTATCCTGATAAAGATTATGGATAAGTAGCAATTGTGAAGATGAAACGTGAAACTGGTTAAATACCAGTACTGCCCCCGCAACGGTAACTGTGAGCCGCAACAAAACCACTGTATTAAACCATTATTAGGTCATCACAATAATGAAGATATGGGAAGGTGTTGCAAGTGCTAAGATCAGGAGTCCGGAGACCGGCCTAAATTATAGTTATTTATACTTAACACAAATAGGTATAAATAATTATTACTCGACAACTGCGGTGGGCGGTAATTCAGAGAAAAGTAAATGCGCTGAATTACAGCAATAAATATCTAAAATGAGTGACCGTTATCGCATGTTCATGTGTTTATCGATTACCTGGCTATTAATTTTCGACAATTGACTTCTCAATGATTGAGTTGTGAATCATGTTTATCATCTAAATAGCGTAGATATGCCCCTAGTATTTACTGACTTTGATTTTCCACACCGTTAATATTATTTACATTTTAGACAACGGGATCGTTATGAAATCAGTCAACCAAAAAAGCACGGCTAGTTTGCTTCTTGCAGTATTTGCTTTGTTAACATTACTCATGCTTGCCACCCGTACACATCACTTTGCTGGTTTAAATAATTTACCAAGCGCTTCAATTGCTATCTTTTTTCTCGCGGGTATGTACTTACGAAACATGAAAGCTTTTTGGTTTTTCTATATCTTATCCGTCACTATTGACTTGGCTTCATCCTATTATCGCGGTCAATTTGGCGATTGTATTACTAGCTCTTATCCCGCATTAGTGCTGAGTTATGGCGCTATGTTTGTGGTTGGTTATTACAGTAGACCAAATTGGCAAAAAAATAGTTGGCAAATCAATATCATTAAAATGGCACTCGCTTTATTTATTGCTAGCTCAATTGCCTTCTTTATTTCAAATGGTAGCTATTACGCACTGTCAGGTAAATTCCCCGATTTATCATGGGCAGAGTACGCTACACGTGTAGATAAGTATTATTTCAAATCTATTTCTAATCCTGTTTTTTATGTTATTTCTGCCATCGTTATTGATTTTACAGTTAGTCATTTTTTCACTGACAAAGCTATAAATACTAGTAGTACTGCCAGTGAAAGTGCTAATAGCGGCAAGCTTTAGTCGGTTACTGTCACAACGACTAAGTTAATATTATAAGTATTTTAAAGGTAAATTTAATGCCATCAGTGAAAAATAAAGCAAGTCAAAGCAAAGTATTTCAAAGTACACCATTTCAACAGAGGCCAGAGCAGAAGATTGGTAGTGGTGTTATGTGTTCGGCGCTTATTGTCGCCGCACCTCATTCTGGGTCTGGTAAAACGACTGTAACAGCTGCATTAGCGCGTTATCATCGTGATCAGGGACGTAAAGTTACTGTATTTAAAGTCGGCCCTGATTTCATTGACCCAATGATCTTACGTCAAGCCAGCGGTGAATTAGTGTATCAATTAGATTTATGGCTTGTTGGGGAACAAGGTTGTCGGGCCTTGCTTCATCGAGCGGCTATGGAATCTGATCTTATTTTAATTGAAGGTGTTATGGGTCTGTTTGATGGTACACCCAGCAGTGCAGATTTAGCCAAGTATTTTAATATTCCAGTACTGGGTGTTATTGATGCAAAAGCGATGGCACAAACCTTTGCTGCAGTGACCTTTGGTTTGGCTAAGTTTTGTGATGACTTGCCGTTTTCAGGGGTAATTGCAAATAGAGTAAATACCGAACGTCACGCTGAATTACTCAGCACTAGTTTACCGAACGACTTTCGTTTTTATGGGCGAATTCCTAAAGATGACATTATAACATTACCTGAGCGCCATTTAGGTTTAGTGCAAGCACAAGAGCTTAGTGATATTGATGTTCAGCTTGATAAAGCGGCTAGTCACATTGCCAATACAGGTTTAACAGAATTACCTGAAAAAGTTGAGTTTTTTGCTCAAGAAGCCGGTGACGTTTATGCCCAAGAAAAAACTATCGAAGGTGCACTAGCGGGTACGCGCATTATCATCGTTAGAGATAGCGCTTTTAGCTTTATTTATGCCGCCAATATTGCCTTTTTAATGCAAACAGGTGCTGAATTAATTTATTGTTCAGCACTGGCTGATGGCCATTTGCCAGAGGGCGACATCTTATATATTCCAGGTGGCTACCCTGAGCTTTATGCCGAAAAACTAATGAACAACGTGACTTTTCTTCGCGATATAAGAGCATTTTCTGCTAGTAACAAGCCGATTGTTGCTGAATGTGGCGGCATGTTGTATTTACTTGAACAGCTGACTGATATGGAAGGGCAACAATTTTCAATGGTAGGTCTTATGCCGGGTAAAGCCACCATGCAGAAAAAGCTTGCGGGCATTGGGTCACAATGGGTTTCTTTACCTGCATTTTCCGATACTGCTGAAGATAGCGTAGATAATATTATGCGAGGACATAGTTTTCATTATTCTTGTGCCGAGATTGATTTAGAGCCTAGCGGCCAAACTACCCATCATCCGAGTGAGCGCGCAGGCGAATTTGTTTACCAACATAATAATATTCTAGCTTCATACATGCATTGGTATTTCCCAAGCAACCCGAGTCTAACCTTACGTATTTTTGATAAAGCTCGTTACTTATAATCGATAGCGCTAATCACTGGTTCTAACAATGAGTGCTAGTAACTCTTTCTAAAAATTAAGTGCGCTATCTTTGTAGCGCTTTTTTATGAGATTTTTAATGACATTTTTTCATTTAAATAAACCGAGAAAAAAACACTTAACACATTATGGTATGCGTAAAGCCTACCGTGTTATCGGCTTGTGTTTATTGGTTTTTATTAGCAGTTTTACCCTCCATGCTGCAGAACTAAAAATGTTGGCCTTAGTGTCAGACCGCTCTGCGGCTAGTATGGTTACCGGAGCACATCAGTTTTTAGCGACACAAGTTGTGGCGAGTGACGGTTCAGTCATTAGTAGTATTACCATACGTAGTGTTAGCCAATTAAACCAATTAACTAACGCTGATATACAACAGTTGATTCATCAGCACCAAGCATTGGTTATTGCTGGTGTATTTGGTGAATCAGTAGAACGTTTATTGGCATTAAATTACCAGGCTCAACAACCTCGTTTAATATTAAATACCGATCGCCGTTTAATGGCTCTTCATCAAGACCCGCAAGGCGGCAATGTCGGTGATTTATCTAAAAAACAACGCCAATCACTGATGGCTTCATTGGATAAAAGTAACTATTTGACCGCTCTAGCCAAGAAACAAGCACAGTGGCCACAGTTTGCTTATTGGCTGCAAGCGCGAGCTTACTGGCAGAATAGAGGAAAAGAAAACCTAGGTCAGTTATTTACTTGGTTAGAGAAAATTACCACGACAAAGCCAGGTGCTAGTCATGAAAAGTTACTAAGCCAGGCGGCAAATATATTACCGCTGCAACCGATTCGATTTTACTGGCAAGAGCAATTGATTAGTATCGCTGAGTTAAAAATCAAAATAGCTAATGACCAAGTTAACGTTGAAGGTATAGCTGAAGATAAAACTAAACCTACTTCTACTCCAACCACTAAGCCCCTCGTGTTCATAGTTGATCATGATACTGGCGATCAACCCGGCCAGTGGCAATTGCACCAACAGTTATGCCAAAAACAATGGCAATGTATATCGGTACTGGCTGGCTGGGGTAAACCCAGTGAGCAAGCCATTGAATTTATCCGCAGCCTTGAATCAACACAGCCATTAGCCTTGATAGCATTGCAAGACTTTGTCATTGGTGGAGGTGAGGGCCGAGAAGCAGTAACTAAAAAGTTTGAAGCACTAAATATTCCGGTGTTTAAAGGCATAAGAGTGACTGAACTCAGTGCCTTAGCGTATCAACTTTCTCCTACGGGGTTACCCAGCGATAGCGTACATTACCGTGTAGCAATGCCTGAATTACAAGGTGTATCTCAACCGCATATTTTAGCGTTAGCATCCAGTGCCAAACTTGATGCTGCCACGGGGGCAAGGTTATCAATTAGCCAAGTATTAAGGAAAGAAGTTGAGCGCTTGCAAGCAAGAGTGAATGGTTGGTTGGCGCTTAAAGTAAGTAAAAATGCAGTGAAGAAAGTGGCTATTGTTTACTACAATCATCCGCCTGGACGACACAATATTGGCGCGGATAACTTAGATGTACAACAGTCGTTATGGCAAATATTACAGCAGTTAAAAGCGCAAGGTTATGACCTTGGGCCAGAGGCAGACTTTCCAAAATCTGCCGAGGCGTTATTAGATCTCTTACAATTGAAAGCAGTCAATTTACCGCAAGATGCGGGTGCTCTAAACAAAATGGCGCCATTAATTAACGCTATGTCAGTTAGTGAGTATCAAGGCTATTTTGATACCTTACCTAACATTGTTAAAGCTGAAATGATCGAGGGACCATTAGGGTATCTTCATGCAAGGGTTAAGTTCTACCTGCTTGAAAAAGGCCAAGAAGAGTTAGCACAACTGCCTGCTATTGAACGCCAATCAGTGCTAAAAGCATTACTTGAAAATATTGATAATACCTCCGTTGACTTACATCATGCATTAGATGGAATTAGACATAAAGGACGTGCGCGTGCGTTAGATTTATTAGCTCAAATTACCAAAGAGTATCGTGATTTTATTACGTTAACACGTGAAAACAGTGTTGTTTCAGCAGAGCGATGGCAAACGGCCGAAGCATTAAAAATAGCGTTAATTGCCATGCAAATTGAAGGCATTCGCGGTTGGGGCAAAGTTCCGGGCAAAACCATGGTATGGAACAATGAGATTTTGTTGCCTGGTATCCAATTTGGCAATGTCTTTTTAGGTCCTCAGCCACCGAGAGGTTGGGAGCTGAATGAAGAATTATTGCATGCCAATATGACGTTTCCACCGCCGCATCAATATTTAGCCTTTTATTATCATTTACGTGAAGTCTTTAAAG